>Ga0214545_1006001_pt1 | contig 21489 bp, 10 predicted proteins | sample CNSS4metaG_FD_160064 | JGI IMG/M metagenome (GOLD analysis project Ga0214545, IMG submission 160064) | Root nodule microbial communities from cowpea collected in UCLA plant growth center, Los Angeles, California, USA - CNSS4 | ecosystem: Host-associated > Plants > Roots > Nodule | place: USA...
GCGTTTTACAAAACAAAAAAAAAAAAAAAAAAAAAAAAAATAAAAAATATATATATATATATATATATATATATATATATATATGATTACTTAATTAATTATGAATATTTTAATAATTTAAACAAGGACGAAGATATGGCGGGGACGGGTATTATGACGGGGATATGTATATCCCCATACCCAATTGAAAAAGTCGGGGATTCCCCAACCCAATTGAAAAAGTCGGGGATTTCCCATACTCATACCAATGCCCAGTCAATGTGGGGATTCCTTGTCAAAACGGGGACGGGTTCGGACAATACCCATGGGGCAGGTTTATTTGCCATCTCTAGGTGGTGGTGTTAGACGAGAGTTTGGTGTGAGTTTGAGAGTGTTTTTGTGAGAGTTCGAGAGTGATGTTGCTTTGAGTGGTAAACAAAATAAATACAACCCACTTTTTTAAAATTGTGAACGGGTTATGCAACTCAAATTTTTAAATTGATAATGGGTTCGAGTTGGCCCGCTTGGATTCACGGACTGGCCTAACAAACTAACGGGCAGAGCGGGCTGTGACATCCCATTTAAATAGAGTAATCTACTAAATAAAACATCGCATAATTTATGGAACAAACGAGTTATCAGATGAAACAGTACACATAAGGATTTACCATTACAGTCATCCAAGAAGTACTTAAAGAAAATGAGGCATATCTATTACACATGCCTCTAACAAAACATGCACCACATGGGTTCAGCAGTACACAAAACAAAACCTCTAGAGCTAGGAAAAACAAAAGGCACTGATGCCATAAAAATGCTCCCCAAGAGCCAGAGGTGACAGGACCCTCTACGCCGCACAATTGTTACCATCAGGTCCACCTTCAACGTGCTTCCCATCTGCTCCCACCAACAGGGTCATCATCGCAAAGAGAAAAAGAAACAGGAACATAAACAAAATAAAAGGGTAAGCTGGAGTGAAAATATTCTTTAACAATTTATAAAGCATATACAAGGCAAAGCAAAGCAAACTATTAACATGTAACTAGGAAACACTAAGAATCATGTGAGGACCATCAAATGCAGTTACTATGACTCGATATCCGGATCATACACTTTACATAGAATTCTAAAGGAAGTATGCGCCTGTGCTGGTTTCTAAACTCTGCAGAGTCTAGACGCAGGGGGTTATCACCCAACCACACACAGGGTTAATCCTCTATTGTCTCGGGCCCAAACTGTCCCAAGACAAGGACCTCCTGCCACTCTCACCACATAACCCATTATGCTCTACGTGAGCGTGAATGCTTATTAGAGTTCAGAATACCCTCCTTTATCTAGACATCTCTTATATCAAGGTATACACTAGGCATGCATCTATACATAAGCAAAAAATACTAAAAAGAAACGAAACCTTAGCTTCCCCTTACCTTTTTGGACGTGAAAAGAAACAAGCCCACAACTAAGGAGGACTACAGCTTCAGGAACTACAGTAGCGAGCTGCAGCACAAAAACTGGGACAATACATGGCATAAAGTTAAACCCTATGCCAACCCATGTATCCAAACAGTGAGGAATAAGAGGGAAATGCTAGGAGACCCTAAGAGTTACTTACTTGAAAACGAAAGAATTCCAACTAGCTTAAGGAGAAAGTCCACTGTGCCCTAGCAGAGGTCTCAAGTCTCAGTTGAGAGAGATGGAAGAGGAACTGATTTTTCTGAAAAGGTGAAAAGTGAGAGTGTGAAAGCTAGGCAGGGGTTGGGGTCCTTTCCATGGGCTGGCCTTGGGCCTGCGAAAAGGCCAGGCCCAAACTCGTACGAGCTGAAAAGAAATGAGGCTTACAATCTCCCCAACAAAAGAATTTTTCGTCCTCGAAAATGAAACTTACCAGAAAAGGTGTGGATATGAACTCCACATGTTCTCCTCTAGCTCCCATGTAGAGTCACTTGTCCTCCGGTCCTAGATGACCTTAACAAGACTGGTGGCTCTCCCTTTTCGTTCCTTGACTTGGCGATCCTCTATTGCCACAGGTTGTACCACTACTCGGAGATCCTACCTGACTTGCACATCCTCCGCCTCCAACACGTGTGATTGGTCAAAAACATACTTCTGTAGTTGTGAGACATGGAAAACCGGGTGGAGGTTAGCCAACTGGGGTGGCAGAGCAATCTCGTAAGCTACAGGTCATATCCTCCTCAACATTTGATATGGACCTAAAAACTTGGGAGACAGCTTCTTGGAGCAGATAGCCCTTCCCACGCCGGTGGTTCGGGTCACCCTCAAGAACACATGCTCCCCAGCTTCAAACTCCAAGGGCCTTCTCCTCCGATCTGCATAAGCTTTTTGGCGACTTTGCGATGTCTGCAGTCTATCTCTCACCATAAACACCTTCTCTGAGGTTTGTTGCAACAACTTTGGCCCTACCAAAACTGATTCCCCATCCTGGTACCAACATAAGGGAGTTTTACACCTCCTCCATACAAAGCCTCATAAGGCGCCATCCCTATACTCGTCTGGTAACTGTTGTTATAGGTGAACTCCACCAGCGACAACACCTCATCCCAACTGCCAAGATGATCCAGGATGCACGTCCTCAACAAGTCCTCCAAGGACTGAATCACTCTCTTTGACTGGCCATCCGTATGAGGATGATAAGCAGAACTCATCCTCAGCCTACTACCCATAGCCTCTTGCAACGTCTGCCAGAACCTTGAAGTGAACCGGGGGTCTCTGTCAGACACTATGCTACTGGGTACTCCATGAAGTCTCATTATCTCTCGGATGTAGAGCTATGCCAACTTGGCCATAGACATTCTGAGATTCACTGCCAAAAAGTGAGCACTTTTCGTCAAACGATCCACCACCACCCATATAACATCATATCCTCTCACGGTGCGAGGCAAGTGGGTAACAAAATCCATAGCTATGCTATCCCATTTCCACACCGGAATATCCAAGGGCTGGAGCATTCCACCAGGTTTCTGATGCTCCACCTTATCCTTTTGACAAATCAAACAGGCTGTTACAAACTGTGCAACTTCCTTCTTCATGCCTTGCCACCGAAAGTTCTCCTTGAGGTCTTGGTACATCTTAGTCATGTCAGGATGCAAACTAAGACGACTCTTGTGTCCCTCCTCAAGAACCAATCTCCTCAGCTCAGCATTATTTGGCACACAAACTCTGCCTCTGAACCTCAACACACCGTCACTACCCAAGGCAAACTCCTTGGCCTGTTCCGATCCCAGCAGCTCTTTCACCCTCTGTAAGCTAGCATCCTCTGCTTGCTTCTCCTTTATCAATCTTAGGAAGTCACTAGATATAACCAAAGTGCTACACCTAATGAATTTCGGCTCCAACTCGAACTTTAGCTTCATGTCTCTGAAGCTCTCAAGCAACTCCATTTCTTTTATCATCAAGTGTGCCACATGCACTGTCTTCCTACTCAGTGCGTCTGCCACCACATTCGCCTTCCCTGGGTGGTAAAGAAGTTCAAAGTCATAATCCTTTAGGAACTCTATCCACTGCCTCTGCCTCATATTCAACTCTTTTTGATCAAAGAGGTACTTCAAGCTCTTATGGTCGCTAAACACCTGGAACTGCGCACTGTAAAGATAGTGCCTCCAAATCTTCAAAGCAAAAACTACTGTCGCTAGCTCTATATCATGAGTAGGGTAGTTCTTCTCATGAACCTTCAACTGCCTTGAAGCATAAGCCACCACCTTCCTCTCTTGCATCAAGACACATCCAAGGCCCTGATGAGAGGCATCGCAGTAAACCTCAAAGGGTTTACTCACATCTGGAATTACCAACATCGGAGCACTCGTCAGCCTCTGTTTAAGCTCCCTGAAGCTCTCCTCACACATATCAGTCCATGCAAAAGGGTGGTCCTTCCTGGTTAGCTAAGTTAGGGGTGCTACTATCTTGGAGAACCCCTCTATAAACCTCCTGTAGTAGCCAGCTAGACCCACGAAGCTCCGAATCTTCGTCACGGATTTGGGTCATCATCGCAAAGAGAAAAAGAAACAGGAACATAAACAAAATAAAAGGGTAAGCTGGAGTGAAAATATTCTTTAACAATTTATAAAGCATATACAAGGCAAAGCAAAGAAAACTATTAACATGTAACTAGGAAACACTCAAAATCATGTGAGGACCATAAAATGCAGTTACTATGACTCGATATCCGGATCATACACTTGATATAGAATTCTAAAGGAAGTATGCGCTTGTGCTGGTTTCTAAACTCTACAGAGTCTAGACGCAGGGGGTTATCACCCAACCACACACAGGGTTAATCCTCTATTGTCTCGGGCCCAAACTGTCCCAAGACAAGGACCTCCTACCACTCTCACCACATAACCCATTCTGCTCTACGTGAGCGTGAATGCTTATTAGAGTTCAGGATACCCTCCTTTATCTAGACATCTCCTATATCAAGGTATACACTAGGCATACATATATATATATATATATATATATATATATACACATACATATCACTAGGGGTTTCCCATGAAACTCCCTCACCAATACATTTCACATGCCTATCCATCACCCAATTCTCATGAAATTCCACCAGCAAGCATATCATGTTTCACATTACATACTTATCACATGAATCCCAATATTCGATCAAATGAAATCATAGCTTATTACACAACAACACTTTCATTCCAGTCCCATTCAAGCATACATACTAAGCATGGCCACATACTATGAGCAAAGAAAATAATTAACACAGTATGGAGTCAGATCAACCAACACAACAGCTCCTGTCACAAATTCTCGCCCAAACTGAAGGTCCTCGCCTAGACGTAAGGGTTACTCTCGCTCAGGCGACCCCTTCTCGCCTAGGCGAGAGTTCAACAGTGGCCATTGCAGGATTTCATTCGAGTTCTCGCTCAAGCGACAGCGTCTCGCCTAAGCGAGACTACGTCTCGCTCAAAAAATAACACAGGTCGCCTACGCGGCAATTCGAGATGAAATCCAGGGCGAGACCCTGCTACTCTCGCTTGGGCGAGATTAGCAGGTTTCTCACCTGTTGGCACATGCACATCTCGCTCAACCAAACATAAACACGCACAAATCATTTCCATACACTCAACAACAACATTCAAGCCTTACCAGCACAATACAGTCTAGAAATAAGCAAAAAATGCTAAAAAGAAACGAAACCTTAGCTTCCCCTTACCTTTTTGGATGTGAAAAGAAATAAGCCCACAACTAAGGAGGACTACAGCTTCAGGAACTACAGTAGCGAGCTGCAGCACGAAAACTGGGACAACACATGGCATAAAGTTAAACCCTACGCCAACCCATGTATCCAAACAGTGAGGAATAAGAGGGAAATGCTAGGGGACCCTAAGAGTTACTTACTTGAAAACGAAAGGATTCCAGCTAGCTCAAGGAGAAAGTCCATTATGCCTTAGCAGAGTTCTCAAGTCTCAGCAGAGAGAGATGGAAGAGAAACTGATTTTTCTGAAAAAGTGAAAAGTGAGAGTGTGAGAGCTAAGCAGGGGTTGGAGTCCTTTCCATGGACTGGCCTTGAGCCTGCGAAAAGGCCAGGCCTAAACTCGTACGAGATGAAAAGAAATGGGACTTACACGGGCCAACTTGGAGCGGGCTAACAGACTGTAATTTCTGTCTCGACCTGCTTCTTTTGAAACGGATTGGCGGACCGACCCGTCAAGCCTTATCCATTTTGCCAAGCCTATTCTTTTATTTTAGTTTTAGAGAAAAACAAATATTTTAAAATAATATTTATTTTGCACACTAATTAACTTCAAATGAACATCATGTGCGTACTAACATCTTCCACGTATAATCGACTCCTGGACCAGCATACCATTTCTTTTTATGTTTTTAGGTTTTTTTTTTTCAATATACTATTATGACTCCTTCTATTTTTATTTTAATTATTTTGTTCACGGTTCTATTTTGATTCCGGTTGCAAAGATCATAAGGATAAAGTTTCAATTTTTTAAATTTTTTATCCTTTCACCCTCTCTATAATTCTTGTACAGGGACAATGTCAACGGATTAGTAGAAAATATATATTAAAAAAGAAAAAAGTAAACGTTGTTTTGAGACTACACCAAATTAGTATTGCTTTTTCTTCTAACGACAACAAAGAAGCCATTAAGGCCCAAACATTTAAAGTAAAGTTTATTTATGTATTATATGATGTCATGGTGTGAGCTGGCCCCACTATCGCATGCTTATCTTCTAGATGCACTCCAACCTCCAAAGTTGACTCCACATCAAAATTACAAATACGCGTATATTTTATCAGCATACCATGGATAAATTAATATTTTATTCAACTTACATAAATGAAATTTTTTATACATTGTTAAATTTCAATTTTGTAATTAATTTAGAACAATTGTGTGTATTAGATTATCTTTATTTTTTTCAATGTAAACTAAACCTATAAGGTTTATCAATAACTAGGTTTTTTTATTAAAAAAGTTTAATTACTAGTTTTAATTTATTTTTGTCGAATTATGTTAACTCAAGTTTATTTCCAAATTAAATTAACTAAGTCAAATAGATTAATTTATTACATATTGGTTTAAAATATATCACTTTAACTCGATTTACTTTTTTGTCGGTAAAAGATTTTGTAGCGTAATTTAACTCTTTAGATATTAGTGAATTCACTCATTTAAAAGTATTTTATCTTATTCTATCAATATATTCCATGCATTTAGTATAATAGATTGGCATAATTCATCATTACAATATCTAAAAGATAATTATAACGATATTTAAAAAAGATAACAATAATTATTATTATTATTATTACAAAAATCAATTAACGTGTACATAGCGATAATAATAGATGAATTTGAAATAAAATCTGTATACATTATCATTCTATTGTCGACTTTTTGCTATATTCAGCCAAAAAAGCTGACCCAATATGCAAACGCGAGAAGCAGTTGAAGAACCTACCTTTTGACATTGTAAACAAATCTCATTCTCAAGCAAACTCTCCCAAAGTCACGAAGTGGTTGTTGAGAGTTTTTTTCTTTTTTTCTTTTTTCAAACAAAAACAAAGGGAACAACTCAACACGTTCTGGTTTTTCTCAGAGACACCCTTTTACTATTTCTCGTCTCCTTAAAAAAAAAACACATACCCAACATTCTCGTACCCTTGATCCTTTCTGGGGTGTCAACGATTTTCCCTCTCTCATTTTCCATTGCCGAAAAATCATACCTTGAAATTAAAACTTTTTTTTTTTTTGTGGGGGCGTGTCGTGAGAGATGTGCCCTTTAAGGTTTATCTTGGTGTTCTTCTCCGCCGTTCTGGCCGGTTACTTTGCCTGGAGAACGGTTCGTTCTGACCCGAAGATCGAGGTGTTTTCTGAGGATTCTGTTGAAGAAGATAGATCATCCAAGAAGGAAGATTTTGATTTCAGAAAGGTACCCTTCAAAACATGTTTGTTTCTACGATGATTCTTGTTTGAAAATAGGACAACCCAATTCACCTTTTGAATTTTTATGGTCGGTAGATTAGTTTCCTAGGATGAACGTGTTAAGGTTGCTGTATAACTTTTCAACACAGCTTAATGGGTTTTTTTTAAGAGATTAAAAATTCGAAATTCATGTTTGAGTGCTGGTAGTAAGTTTATTTTTGTTTTAATGCAAAATTTCTTCGGTTTATGAGTTTTAAGGATTTAACAGAGTTTGACTTTAAAAAAGGAAAAGATAAAAGGACAGGCTTCCAAATTCAGGTTTCTGAGAAATTTAGGGACATGTAAATTAGTTCGTTTGTTTCAAATTCAAAATTTCTACCATTGATATCAAATTTGTGTAATTTTTTATTTTAATGGATTTCTGGAATTTGGGTTCGAGTTTGCTGGAGAAAGTTTGCATTTTTCTTGTATATTATATTTTTGCACTATTTTTAATTGATACAAGATTCTGGTTTGAGGTTTATAATTGGAACAAATTTAGAGATTTTTTTATGAGGAGGTGGAATAAACTCCCGAAAATTTGAAATTCCTTTTGTTGTGGATAAGTTTTTTTTTTTTTTTAACATAATTTCTATAGTTCATATTTATGATATTTGAGTTTAATCTTGGTTTATTATTGACCAAAAAGTTGATTAATTTTTCAGATGATTGAGAATGGATTTTGGGTTTTCATTGACATGGCTAGTGGAAGGTATCTATGGAGGAATTTGAAGCAAACCAACAAAGATGCTGAATTGAAGAGCTCTTAAAAGGGACCATCTTCTTTAACCATTACTCTTTGTTTATGATTTGTCTTATGCAAAACCTAATACAAATTCTTGTATTCTCACTTTTCTTTGTGGGTTCAAGAATGTTTGGTGCATAATTGGGGATAGAAAAAACATTGTGGAAATCTCATTATTCTGCGTATTCTCTTTGTTTATATTTTTCTTTTTCTTCCATTTCCATGTAAAAACCTCTAAATGGCATAACTTGTGGCAAGTTTAGGCATGGATTTAGTTGAAGAAATTGAAAACCCCTAAATATTGTTTGTTAAGTTGATTAGAATTTGTTTCTTGTGAGATTCAACAGTTTGTGGTAATGTCAATGTGATTAGCTCAAAAATAATGCAAGATTTTTCACTAAATAGTTAGCTCCTAACTAAACCTTGTAATGATAGAACATTTATTTAACAATATATTAAAATATTAGATTAATAATTAATTAGTTAAACTATCTTTTTAGTTACTAAGAAATTGAGGTATTTTACTTTTAATCTTTAATAAATTTTTTCTTAAATTTTGGTTATTGAGATATTTATAGATTTCACATATAATCTCTAAAACACATACTATTTATATATAACTTTAATCAGTTTTAAATTTATCTATTTTTTTGGTTTTAATTAGTTAATAAATTATTTATTATTATTATGAGATAATTTTAATAAATGTCATAATATAAACCAATATAATATCTAATTTTAATTATATTATAATTGGTAACTAACTTTATCAATATTATCAATTTTTTTCTTATCTTTTTGGAATTATCTTTTTGGAATTATCTTTTTGGAATTATTTTTAAATTTAAAGAGTAGTGATAGATAATATAATTGTGTTTGAAGGTGAATCTAAACTGATCTAAGTAAAAGATAAAATATTATTATTTTTTATTTTATGTTATATCCTACCTAAATTCTTATATTTAATTATATTATGAGATAATTTTATTCAATGGCATTTTGAATATATAAATTAACCAATCATGTGGTAAGTTAGACTAGAAAAACGTTTTATCATAATTGACGACCACAAGGAGTTTTCACATCTGCTCATACCAATAAATTGATGATCATCGCAAGAAAAGAAAACCACACAAAGAACATACAAATAAGCAGAGATGGTAAGCTAGAATAGAAAAACATTTTATCACAATTGCATATATTTTCATAGTCAAAGATACATACATCAACCAATCATGTGATGACTCACAAACAATACACTAAAACTTAAGACACGACTTATCCTCACCAGATGCTTGCACTTGTGGTGGCCTCTACTGCTCTGTAGAGCCAATTGCCAATGGGTTTCACCCTACCACTCACAAGGTTAGCCTTCAAATATGTAAGGCCTCCTACTACTCTCACCACTTAAGTTAGTACGCTCTACGTGAGACTAATTAACTCTTTAGCGTGTTAGGATGCAATCCTTACTTGAATCCTTACTAAATTATATAATGAGGCACCACCACGAACTTCGTGAATTACGTCCTAAGTATGAGGCACCATCATGAGCTCCCACTAATAGGGGTCATGGAATTATGTCTTGACCAATGAGGCACCACCACGCAACCATCGTGGAATTACGTCGTGACCAATGAGGCACCACCATGAGATCTCACCTAGAGATTCATGGAATTACGTCCTAACCAATAAGGAACCACCATGCAACTATCGTGGAATTACATCATGACCACACCAGAATCATGTTTCTCCAACCAACACAAAGTCATTATACATACCAATTTTATGTTAACATTTATAACCAATCATCTCATTCATGTTACATGCCAGGATCATGCCAAACTCATCAATTCCCACCCATAGACCATCCAATACATGCAAAATCACTCATTTCATGCTTTAACAAAGTAATTCAACAAAACATGTGGCAAACATCCAAGAACCGAGGAGAAAACAGAACTTGGACACATTCTCGACCAGTTCTCGCTCAAGCAAGAGGGTTCTCCCCTCAGGCGAGCTCCTTTTGCCTAGGCGAGAGCTCAAAAGGGGGAATAATGGTGTTGTCACGTTCTTTCGCTTAAGCGAGACCTACACTTAGGCAAGAGCCCTTCGCTTGGGTGAGATTATCAGATCTCCGCCATTGTTCACACATGCCAACACAGAGATTTATCCAGGACAGAGCATAGAACATGTTCATATCAATTTAAACGTCATACAATCACGAAAAACACAAGACAGAGCGGAAAAGCAAGCAAAAATACATTTGAACAAGAAACCCTAACTTCCCTTATCTAGAAAGAGCTAGCAAAAGACTTCGACACCAAATAGCGAAGCATAGCATCTCTAGGAACAGATTAAGGAGCTGGAAAAATAGCAGAACAGAACAGAAACGAGGTCATTGTGATGAGCCTCAGGGGAAACACGAAAATATGACTAGGGGGACTAGTTTGAGCTAAGAAACAACTTACGTGGAGTCGGAACTGGTTGAGCTAACTTGAGTACGAGCGAGCTCCAAACCCTAGCAGAGTTTCTGAGGAGAGAAAAAAAGAGGGTAAGCAAGGTACTGTTTTTGCAAAGTGGCAGAAATGAGGGGGGTTAGGCTGCTTTAGGGGCTTTGGACACCCCATGGGCCAGTCCTAAGCCCAACTGATTGGGGCAGTACTTAAACATTAGGGCAAAAATATAAGTGGGCCTTACAAAATAGATGTGGAAGAAATTATGAAGATGATGTACATTAGTTAAATAAGTCAAAGTTAAGATTTTTTTCTAAAAGTTGGAAAACTGTTACATGCAAAAAAATATGTTGAGTTAAATGTAGTTGAACAAGAGCAAATGAGAAATTATGTTCTCCAGAATTGTGATGATGTTTTGTCGTTTACTAAGTAAGGTCACTTTCTTAGACTACACATTTATTTTGTTGTGGTTTTATGTAATTCTATATCATTATGTCTTTTGTTATCAAATTGCACAAACAAGAATTGGAGATAGAAAATTCGCAAAATGTGGAACAAAGACATAAAAAAAGAATTTTTTTCAATGATTCAAAAAATATTAAGAATTAATTAAACTTGTTTTGGTTGTATTATTATATAATTCAACCACATTTATGTTATTATTGTTTTTTTAAGGTTAAAATACCTTCTTTTTCCCAATTTTGTCAAATTTTGTCAAATCAATCCTAATTTTATTTTTGTGCTCAAAAGGTCCTAATTTTCGTCAATTTTGTTCAATTTGGTCCTTTTTTGCTAACACCGTTTAAATCATTAACGGTCATAAACCATGACTGCCACATGTCATTTTGTGGTTTTTTATTTCTTTAAAAAAATTTAATGAAAATGTCCATGTGTCAACCCTACAGCGTGCCACATGTCATAGTCAATGTTTTATATACAATTTAGTCTCTATATTTGTTATTTTTGTTCAATTGAGTCCCAATTTTGTTTAAAATTGAAAAATTTTATCCCTATCGAAATTGGGACCAAATTTAATTTTTATATAAAAGTTATAATGATGTGAATTTAATATATTTAATAAAAATGTGAATTTTAATATAAAAATTAAATTTGGTCCCAATTTTGAGAGGGACAAAATTGTTCAATTTTAAACAAAATTAGGACTCAATTGAACAAAAATAACAAATATAAAGAGTAAATTGAATATAAAACATTGACTATGACAAGTGGCACGCTACTAGATTGACATGTGGACATTTAAAAAAATTTCAAAAAATTTAAAAAAAAAACACGAAGTGACACTTGGTAGTCACTGTTCATGGTCGTTAATGATTTAAATTGTGTTAGCAAAAAAGGACCAAATTGAACAAAATTGACGAAAGTTGGAACCTATTTGAGCACAAAAACAAAATTAGGACTAATTTGACAAAATTTGATGAAAATTGGGACCAAAAAGGTATTTTAACCTTTCTTTAGCAATGTAGAAAACGACGTGCGGCAGAATGATTAGTGTTTGGACAAAGAAAATTGCACAAAGTATTTATATCGAAGATTTTAATAAACACAATAAAATAAAGAGAGTAGAGAAGAGAATTGGGTTCTTAATAAAAATTGTGCTTTTAAAATTTTCCATTTTAATATCAAAGATCAATTAAAATTCTTTCCTTTATTTTAATAAACACAATAAAATAAAGAGAGTAGAGAAGAGAAAATTGCACAAAGTATTTATAATGGTTCGGATCAAAAGACCCTACATCCAGTTGTTAATCTCTCAAAAACGAGATCAACTCAATCACTAAAATAAACCAAACTTACAATCAATGATAAGAAAGATTAGGTTTAGAAAACACCTCTCTTGAATCACACAAAAGATGAAGACACCTCCCTTGAAATCCACAAGGGATGAAAGCACCTTCCTTGAATCACACAAGGAATGAACACCTCCTTTCACTACAAAAAAATTACTTTTCAGTAGAGGTTATTTTGAGGAGGTTGTTCAGACCTCCACAAATTAAAATGATTTAGGATGATTTTGAAAATTGTCTAAAATGACAATGATGATAGGAGTTTTAATTATTTTTTAAAGAGGTTAATAACCTCCGCAAATTAAAATACATTTTCAACTTTTTTGTATTTTCTTCCTTCTCATTTTTTCTTGTTCCTTCCTTCCATTTTTTTTCACTTGCTTATGGAGTTTCGTTTATGGTGAGTTCTCTCGCGCCTGTTCTTCATCTCTCTAGCTCCTTATTCGACATTCTCTCACATTTGTTTTCTTTTTGAATCGGATGACTTTCTATGATGATAGGGTGTAGCTCACAAAAGCATCGCGTGTTGCTTGTTGACGATTGGAGAAGACGAAGTAGGTATGATCCTTTTTTATTCTAGGTTTTCGAATGGAGTGTGATAGCGGGTTTTCGAATGGTTTTCAATTCTAGGTTTTCGCTTCTACAATTTTCTTGGTCTTGAATTTACTTCGTATTCTGAGTGTTATCTAACGGTAAAAAATCACTGGTTATGAGGGGCGCGTAGTGGTACTAAAGACCGAGGCAGTTGGAGAGGATTTCGATGCAACTGGTGATGTCGAGGTAGTCGTATTGTGATGGGAAGGGTTCCGACAAAAGGCATAAGGGTTGGTAGACTTGCTGCTGCGACAGAGGCAACGAGTGATGCTTCTTGAAGGAAGAAGGGTTGCTTAATTGTTAGTTTTTTTGAATTTTTTTCTTTCTTTGGTTTTGTCAGCTCCTGTATGTGATTTTTCTAATCGATTTGAGAAAGCATTTGTGAAATGATTATTGTTTTCTCGAACATATTAATGGTTTGAGTAATCGATAATCCTACGAGAATAATGAAAGTCAAATTTTAATTTCTATGGGGCCTTCCAAGGGTTTTTCTTAGGGTATTACTTTGCTTGATCCTTATTCAATTGTATTATTTATTCTTACAGTTCAAGATGAAGCATCAATTGAATTATGGTGAAGATGATTGTCCTATTACTGCCCTCGATGAAGCAACCATTGCATAGGAAATCTATTGACACATTAGGCCAGAGAACTTCTTGGTATAGAGGTGTCACAATGTTGGTTTACTTCTTTTTTTTCAATGTTCTTGTATTTTTTTTTTCTAAATGCTAATTTGATGAGTGGTGAATTTTCTTTGTGAACCGAAGATGGTTATGATATGGAAGAGAAAGTTGTAAGAGCATATGATCTTGTAGATCTTAAGTATTTACAAAGGAGTACAGAGGAGAGGAGTACAGAGGAGTGACAAGGTGTAATGTTGTTTCTCTGCCACTTTTTTTTTATGTATTACAAAGATTAAACATGGTGGTTAAGTAGGCTAAATAGGTTAAATCCACTTTTCATTGTTGCACAACCAGCATGATGGATTTAGAGGGGTGATGCATTGTAGCTTTTGAGATATAATAGCATAAACCATCATGGGATCACTAATGCATTTATCAGTAGCTTCTTCCCTGCACTTTAAAACATGTAAAGTTATGGTTTTCTTATGTTGCCATTGTCATAAGTGAGCAATGACTTTTGAATTACATTTTTTGTTCTTTTGATATTTTAGTATCACACCTAGTAACATGACTACCACTTCTCTTTGTTATCACCATTTTTTCCAAACTATCTGAACAACTCACTAAAAATCATCTTTTGGAAAAGAAACTTATGAGTAAAATGCATCTTTCATTATTAATTGCTTCATATTAGCTACATATTGTCTTGGTATTGGGAGGTTTGGGTTTGAGCAGAGTTCCTATTCTCTCAGTTGGAGTGTCAATTTTTGTCTTTATTTTTCAGCATTTCTACTGTTTCATTAGTGATAGGTGTTCTGTGAAGTTGTAGTGAGCTATCTTAAAACAACGTTTAGTTTCTTTTCTACTTTATTCCTCTGGTAGCTATCATAATTGTTTGATTTATGTGGATAATATCAGGAACCTTGACAAGCGCAAGTGGCTGTTGATTGCGATGGATGTGGCCTTTGGCATGGAGTACTTGCATGGAAAAAATATAGTACACTTTGACCTGAAAAGTGACAACTTGCTCGTGAATCTCCGAGATCCACACCGTCCAATATGCAAGGTTGAAATATTTTATTCTTGTGGTCATATTTGAAATCTTGTTCTGTATTTATTCAAACTAAAGATGCATACACTATGTTGTAAATAAGGAAATGAATAATTTGCGGACCAATTTCCTTGGATCCAAGTTTATTAATGATTTATAATTACCTTCATAGCATAGAGCAATTGAATACATGGCCTGTTTGTTAAGACTGCATAAAAAGTGATTTATTTTTTAGAGTTTTATGTGAGGAAAAAGTAGTTTTTTGCTTTTTTTTACGAGGAGTTTAATGGTATGCAACGACAGTGTAAATATATTTTACATAACTACTCAAAATTAACATAAATTGGTTTCCTATAGATAATTTTTTTCTTCTTCGAAAGCTTAAACAAACCCATAAAATTATTGAAGTGATATTTTAGAAGTAAAGGTGATTCCCTCTTAAAAATGTCGATACAAATGGGCTCATACATTTTGTATCCCAGTAATCGACCCTTCTGACTTTCATTTCAGGTTGGTGACTTGGGTCTGTCCAAAGTAAAATGCCAGACTTTAATATCTGGCGGAGTTAGAGGAACTCTACCTTGGATGGCCCCATAACTGCTGAATGGGAGCAATAGTCTTGTATCAGAGAAGGTTTATTTTGTGCTTTAACTTGTTAGAAACATTGATTTATTTTTATGCTTCCTTCGTATTTTGTCATGCTATAAACAGTTTCGCTTCTCATATTTATCGTTATAGGTTGATGTGTTTTCGTTTGCTATTCTTGTTCTTACTAACTGTGTAAAGATCCAATTGTTTGTTCTTGTCATGAAAAAGGTGGATTTGACACCTTATGTGGAGAAGCATGAGTTCTGTTTTGATGTTGTTCTTCATGAGAATGTTACCAATGACGAAGTAAGGCAACTCCTTAACAAATATTAAATCTTTTTGCAGTTTCTTATTTTAATCTTTATGCATGTCTTATTTTTGTAGCTATGAAGAGTACATAAAGATAAAAAGGTTAGAGATCTTGGAATGCATATCTTTATGTGAAAGATTTATCTTTTAATTTTCCCTATTAAATCATTGGAGTACTGTGGGCATGGACCAATTCAACTGAGATAGAACTACAATTATGGAGCAGCAGAGGAAAGCATTGGTAAATGGTAAGTTGAATGTGATGGAGGAAACCTTGATATTGTTCACGCTCGTGTTGATTACTACACACAATACTATTCAAAGCTTGGAGTTGCTCCTGGTGATAACTTCACTTGCTAAGCCATCTTAGTTACTCAATGCATCAAGGATATCTTACTGGGATGGGTTGCTCATAAAGTTGGGTTACATGTTGAAAAATATCCCTTTTGTGAACAAGATTCAAGAGTCTAGCCAGGGAATTCTTTTTTCAACATTGTGTATTTATTTTATATTTATATTGTAATTGACAATGAATAAACTTTATCTTAAATCATCAATAAAATTAATGTTGGTTAAATTTTTATGTATTTTATAAATTTATATATTTTATTTATTTCTTATTAGAAAAACAGATTCTATTAAATTAAGAAATCATAAATGCAGTGAGTGATTAAATAAAGGAGGTTTCAAACCTCCACAAAATAATATCACCAATAGAAGAGGTTAAAACCCTCCATTAAAAAACTTCTGCAGTATAACTAGGATACCAGAGGTTAACAAAAACCTCCGTAAATAAGTTGTGGCAACTCTAATTGTGGAGGTTTAGAAAACCTCTGCAAATTAATTTGTGGAGGGTAAAAACCTCCGCAAATTGAAATAAAAACCTCCACTAATCATCAACTTTTTTGTAGTGTTTGAATCACGCAAAGGATGACTGGCTTCTCCTAGCAACAGTAGCAACACTGAATCACTCAAGATCCCACTTGATGAAAGTTATCGCTCTACCCACACTAGGTTTTTTAAAGCCTTCCCAAAGAGAATTCTCAAGTACTCAGACTTCTCTAACTTTTGTATATGATAATGAAAGCCTACCACTCTATTTATATAAGCCTATTTAGAAATTAGGTTAAGAATATGAAAAGTTAAGTCACAATTGCCATAGATAATTGATTATCATAAGTGATAATCGATTATCACAGAAACTTTTCCAAGAACATTTTTCTCGCTGTGATAATATATTATTAGCAAGTGATAATCGATTATCACAAAGTCTTTTCTCAAAAATCAGTTTTAATTAAGATAATCGATTATCACTAAGAATAATCGATTTTTCTAGTGAGTTTTGCAAATAAATAAAATTCTCTTGGTGTTCTACTACTTGGGTTTTGTCTTTTGACTCTTGACATACTAATTTAACTATTTTAAATAACATACATATATTACAATACCTAAATAACTAAACCCCTAAATCTTCAATGTATTTCTTGAATCCAAGCATTCTTTTAAGTCTTCAACATTTTTCCATGCATCATCATCAAGTCTTCCATACTTCTTTATAAGTCATCATCAGTATCATCATCACCAAAACTCCTTATTGAAGGAAGATGTCCATCTTCTTCCTTTTGTCAACAAACAACTTGCACTTTTGAAAAGAGAAGGCAACATAAGAATAAACGAGTCGTTATTTCACTTGGCTTGTGGATCAAATTCATGTATTTTTTGATATACAAGTTGTTTGATAAATGGTTGAAGGTTTAATGTAAAAGATCGATATATGTACTTGAAATTACAAAATAATAAAGCTTTAGTTAAAGGTGATGAGAATGTAGGTAACTTGGATTACTTTGACGTCTTGACATATATTATTGAATTAAGTTACTTTGGCCAAAATAGTCATTTTATTTAAATATGATTGGTGGAATGTGTATTCTAAAGGAAGATGATACAAATAAGATAAATATAGAAGTATTATTATTAATAGCACGCGTAAGTTAAAGATAAATGAGTCACATGTTTTAGCTGGCCAAGTTCAACAAGTGTGTTATGTTAAAGATACCAAAGACCCAAATTGGATTGTAATACTGAAAACAAAGCCTCAAGAGTATGAGATTTCAAAAGAAGCTATAAATGAAGCATATAAAGAAAACGAAGAGATTGACTCAACCTCATTTATATCTAATGTGTTTGATAAATCACTCGAATTTTCATTAGATAGAAAAGACCTAACTCAATCCACAACTGATGGAAATCTAATTATGCCAATGAAATTTTTTGAAAATGACAATGAAGTGACGATGAAAATATTAATTTAATAGAAGATGAAGAGAATAATATTATTGTTGAAGATGATAGTAATGATAATTTATTATTGTTTTATATCATTTTGTAACATAAACTTTGGTATTAGTTATTTATCTATTTATTTTCATTTATCTATCTATATAAATATTATTTACTTTTTATACATAGAAGGAGATGAATAAATAAAGAGATAGAGAAAATAGTTTAGGCACTTTACATACTGAATCTAAATCTGAAGTGATTATATTATATACTAATATCAATAATAGGTACAAGGCAATAAATAAATAATAAAAGATATCAAAACAAATACAGTAATTTGGAAGTGGTACAATGGTCTAACTTTATAAATAAATAATAAAAAATGTCAAAACAAATATAGTAATTGTCAAGTGGTATAATGGTCTAACTTGGTTTTCCTTTATTATAATGCCCAATTGTTTCTGTCCATTTTATTTTAAAAGGTTGTCCAATCATATGGGCCTAAGGGGGCCTGGCCCAATCCGATTTCAGACCTAATGTGCCCTAACCCTAACCATTATGCTCACTTTCGTAGAAAATAGAACTCTCACTCCCTTGAGCTGATGTCATCACCTCTGCTAGGGTTTGGAATCACCATAGCCAAGCAAGCTCAATCTCATTCTTCCACTCCGAGTAAGTCTCTCCCAACTCGAGCTTTGTCAATTTCGTTTCTTCTTTGTGCTTCCCGCTCGAGCTTGTCCTAGGAGACTCGTTCTAACCTTGTCCCACTGGTTTTCAGCTCTCAAAGTTGCTCTTTGAGCTACTAATTTCCACCGTTCAAGTGGCGAAGCTCTAGCTAACATTTCCCAGGTAAGGGAAGCTAGACCATTCATTTGTGTATTTTAAAGTGTGTGGTTTGTTCCATCTGTTGCATGCATAACATAATATTGAATGTATATGTAATCGTGTTTGAATGATTGGTGTGGGAGTGTACTGTTTCTGGATTGCAGATGTTGAACAGTGGGAGGAACCTGTTATTTTCGTCCAGGTGAGCTCATCTCGCTTAAGCGATAATAGCAGTCCCTCGCCTAGGAGTTTTTCTTGAATAATCGCTCAGGCGAGCGAGTTGTGTTTTGAGCGAAAGACCATCTCGCTCAGGCGAGATGGCCTCGCCTAAGCGAGCCTTCGCGAAACTCCTAGGCCCCTTGACGTAGTCTTGCCTAAGCGAGAGCCTGCAGCTTGAGCGAGGGCACTCCCCTCGCCTGAGCGAAGGCCTCTGGCTTGAGCGAGACCAGCTGCAGGTCGCGCTGTTTTTCTTTGTTTGGTAGTTATGAACTGTTTGAGGTATGGATCCACCCTAAATAAAGTATGAGGCTTGTGAAATGCATGGAAATATGTGGTTATTAAATTGAATGAATGATTTTGGTATATGAGATGGACATGAGATTTAAATGAGATGGTTGGTACCAAAGAGACATGGTTATGGTGTGATGATACAAATCTGTATTCGTGCTCCAAGAAGGATGAGTTGGTATTGATTCTACAGTTGTATATGAATGAGTATGATTTTTAAAGGTTGACCTGAGATTATATGCATGATGATTATTCCTTTATTGTTGATTATGATTTGGTCCGTGTTAGTGCGTAATTCCTTGGAGTCTCTAGGTGAGACTTTCAGGGTCGTGCTTCAATGGTCGGGACGTAATTCCATGGTCCATATTAGTGGGTGTCCATATTAGTGGGTGTCCATGGTGGTGCCCCATCTATATAGTCTGGTAAGGATTCAAGGTAAGGTTGCATCCTGACACTCTAAGGAGTCAGTTAGTCTCACTTAGAGCAGACTGACTCCTGGGTGAGAATACTAGGAGGCCTGAAACTCATTAAGGGCTAACCTTGTGTGTGAGGGAAATTGATTCATTGTAACACTTATAACACATAGCTCGAGGGGGAGCATCTTGGGGGTGAGCAGCTCGGGGGTAAGCAGAGGTATCCACCACAAGTGCAAGCATCCATTGAATCCGACCAGATTGTATGTATCTGGATGAGTCGAGTCAAGTTTTAGTGTATTGGTTTGAGATTCATAGCATGTTTGGGTGTTTTGTGTATTGTTGATTGTGAAAGTGTATCAAATTGCATGATGAAATTATTTTGTGCTCTAGCTTACCCTACTTTTATTGTTGTGTGGTACTCTCTTTTGCGATGATCATCAACTTGTTGATGTAAGCAGATGGGAGGAACACCCGTGGTCAACATGGAGGTGATGGTTCCGCTGCTTAGCCTTTGGATTGACTTCTGCCTTTGGGCTTTTCATTTAGGGCTAAGGCCCATGTATTGTTTTCTCTGTAGATTGGTTTAAGTCTTTATCACTCTCTTGCTTTACTTAGTACCTGGCATCGTGGTGTGCCGCTTTTATTCGTCCTTTAAGTTTGGGATATTTGTATTAGTGACGTCATACTCTTTTATTCTCGCTTCTTATATTATTCTGTATGACATGTCCTTTATTTAGCTTTATTAAATAAATGGGGTGTTACATTTACAAGGCAATGACTTCAAATCCAGTTAAGAATTAATTTAATTTAATTTTGTTTTCAACAATTAATAATAATTACTATTATATGATTATTTGTAATTGATAATTATTCAATAAAATTGTTACTAATTATATTTTATCAAAGAAAATTTTTTTAACATATAACATTTTATTAATGAGTACTTATTTATTAATACTTATTTGTGATATGTATGTTTTATAAATTTAAATAAAATTTTTAGACAAATATAAAATATATCACTATTAAATATATTATTAAAAAATAAAAAAACTAAACTAACACAAATTTAATATCTTTTCCAACCAAATATTATATATATATATATGTATACTTGTAATTTTTTAATAAATATATAAAAATAAATTTTTAAATAGAATTAATTTAATTTTTTTCAACAATTAATAATAATTACTATTATATGATTATTTTTAATTAATAAATATTCAATAAAATTTTTACTAATTATATTTTATCAAAGAAAAATAATTTTAACATATAACATTTTATTAATGAATACTTATTTGTGATATGTATATTTTATCCATTTAAATAAAATTTGTGACAAATATAAAATATATCACTATTAAGAATTATTAAAAAAAACTAAAATAACAAATTTAATATCTTTTTCCACCAATATAATATTATATATATATATATATATACTTGTAATATTTTCATAAATATATAAAAATTAAGGTTAAATTACCCTTTTTGTCCCTCTATTTGTCATGAAATTTCATTTTGGTCCTCACGTTTTTCGTTGTCTCAATTTGGTCCTCATTTTCTTAAAAATGATTCAATTTGATCCTCACCGTTAACTTTGACCAGACGGTGTTAAAGTCAACGTCACGTGTCAATTTTTGGTTTTTTGAATTTTTTTAATATTTTTTGAATTTTTTTTTGAATTTTTTTATTTATTTTTTATTTATTTTTTATTTATTATTTATTTTTTTTTTTTAATTATTTTTTAATTTTTTTTCTTTTTGACACGTGTCACTTCACAGTTTTGCCACGTGTCAAAGTGACTCAATTTGGTCCCTATATTTATTTTTAGTTTCAATTCAATCC
>Ga0214545_1006002_pt1 | contig 21488 bp, 12 predicted proteins | sample CNSS4metaG_FD_160064 | JGI IMG/M metagenome (GOLD analysis project Ga0214545, IMG submission 160064) | Root nodule microbial communities from cowpea collected in UCLA plant growth center, Los Angeles, California, USA - CNSS4 | ecosystem: Host-associated > Plants > Roots > Nodule | place: USA...
ACCTTCTAAGGCATAAACCACAAAGGCAAAAGGAGACAAGGTACATGTCTACTTTTGCTTTTGCTTTATGCTTTTTGCTTTCCTCTTTCTTCCACTTCATCCAAGTGCTCCAATCACCAAGTGCCACCTAGCCATGCTCTACTTTCTCTTAATTACCTACAAAACAAGACAAACAAGGATTAACATGTTGGTTTAAGTTAATCTAATCTTGGTCAAAGGTCAACTTTGGATCAAAGTCAGCAAGTCAACCAAAATAAGTCAACTAGAAACCAACTTAGGGAATTCAAACTAAAGTAATGCAAAACAAAGATAAAGGTGATGGAATAGAAGACTCACCTCTAGACATGCTTCTAGTGATCCTTCTTGAGGGAGCTTCTAAGGAGGTGGTCACACCTTCATCACCAACCCTTCCATCTACTCCTCTAACCCTTCCCATCCATGCAGAAAACAACTTTAGCAAAAAGAAACCTTATTTTGCTTAAGTTAAGGTTCAAACACACAACCATACAAATGTTAAGTCAATGCATAACAATTCAACAAATTCATATTTTGTGATAATTCCTAAAATTCTAGGATTATATTATCACTCATCATGATCAATCATAATATCAAAATAATTCACAATTAAAATAACACACAATTTGTCATACACAAAACTCGAACCCAAGTCCTTTCAACATAACTTTGTACTCTCAACCATTTGAGCTAGTACTATTTCACGTCATAATAGCCAACATTAAATGCCATAAAGGCTCCCACTACCTGCATTTATTAAATAATTATTTATTTAATTATTTAAATTCCTCGGGTCTTACATTCCCTCCAACTTATAAGATTTTCGTCCTCGAAACGAAAATTGCACTTACCCAGAAACAACTGTGACTATGATTGCCTCGCGAGGTCCTCCATTTCCCACGTCCTCTCATGCGTAGCTCTATCCCAAGGATCTTCATTGTCTAGATCCCCTTCCCCTTCACTTTCATGATCTGAGATTACAGTATTTTCACTGGCCTCACATTTAAAGTCAAATCTTCCCTGATTTGAACGTCATCCTGACCTTAACATCATCCCCCTCTAGTACATGAGTGGGACTTGCAATGTATTTCCTTATTTTTGAAACATGAAATACTTTGGCAAGTTCGCCTAGTGTGATGGTACAACAATCTCCTATGCTACAGAACCAATCCTTCGATCAGTCTAATACCACCCGATGAACTTTTCAGTCAACTTTCTAGATTGACTACTCTTCTCATGCCAGTAGTTGGAGTAATCCTGAGAAACACATGGTCTTTAGTCATAAATCAAATGGCTTCCTTCTCTTATCTGTATACGACTTCTGTCTGCTATGAGTTGCACTCATCTGATCCTGGATTAATCTGACCTTCTCCGTTGTTTGCTGTAATAACTCGAGTCCATTAGTAACCAACTCACCACCTTGATCCCATAGCCCACATAATCTCTTTCTTCTCCCGTCCATTTCGTCTTGTTCAACCTCGCAATCCTACCTTACCCAACACATACCCTGGGATGGTTTAATATATCATTACCTCTCCTGCAAGATCTATCAATCTTGTTATTATTCTGACGATTTCACTAAGTCTACACCACTACATCTCTAACAACTCCTCCATCTACTTCTTACACCCTCGGTACACTTCATTTTCATCACGTAATTATCTTTCTCCTTTTTCTTAGGACATACCACCCTATCAGACTAACCTTCCATAGGAGATTTCCCTTCCTTATATCCAACATGGTCTCTACCCTTTTTGCCTTAGTCTCAAATGTTCCACCACCTCAAACCTATGTTAAGATGCAATACCAAGTTGATTTCTTATCTTTGTTGTACAAGCCTACGATGATACTTCTACTTAATCTAACTTGTGAACTCCATTCCTCTTGCATAAATTGTAGTATTCATCCTAAGAACCTATTTCTTGAAGATCCCTCTTGCTCTTAATGTTTAAGGGCTTGGCCTTATCTGTTGGGCCTAAAGGCCAGCCCATAAGGTACCCCAAGACCCCCCCTTACAACCACTTGTTCCTTTCATTCTGTTCACTTTGCAAAGACAACTCCTTTTCTCACTCTCTCTTTTTTTCAATAGAGCTCTGCTAGAGTTTGGTCTCGTTCTTCGTCAAGCTAGTTAAACTCCATTTTTATTCCACGTAAGTTGGTCCTCAGCCCATACCTTCTCTTCTCTAGCTTTATTTTCGTGATTCCAACTAGGGTTCATCTTGGTAACCTCGTTTTCGGTCTGGTGTCAGTATTTCTAGCTCACGAATTTGCTCTTGGAGCTGTAGTGCTCATCTGTTGGGTGCCTATGTATTTTTCTAGCCTTTGTTAAGGTAAAGGAAGCTAGGGTTTCACTATTTTTAAGTTATTTTGCATGTTTGGTCTGTCTTACGTTATGAGTGCTTGATATATGTTGTTGGTTGTGTGTTAATATGTTGATTGTACTGCTGGAGTTGGTTGAATCTGATTTTGCATGCATGAGAGCAGGTGCGATCTGCTATGCTTGTCTAAGCGAGTTGTTTTCGGCCCAAACGATAAGCTCTCGCCTAAGCGAGAATAACAACAACTCACCCCTCTCTATTTCGAGGGCTCACCTTAGCGAAGGCCTCTCGCCTAAGCGAGAGAAATCTCGCTTGAGCGAGATGGGCTAGCTTGAGCGAGACCTCGATGTGCCCTCTATTTGCAGTCTCGCCTAGGCGAGAGCTGGCAGCTTGAGCGAGGGGTTCCTCTCGCTTGAGCGAGAGCTCCTTTTCCTAAGCGAGATTGACAAAGTTGGTTGGATACGTGTATGTTTTTAATGATTGGATGGTTTGTTTCTTTAAAAAGTTAAGTATGATGTCTTGTATGTTCTATATGATATAATGGGACTGGAATTGACGAGCTTGGTATGAATAAGTGTATGAATCATGATTGGTTGGTTGGTTGGATATTGGCATGAGATTGTTATGCTTGATAAATCTATGGTTGGTTGGAGAGACATGGTTGTGGTATGAGATTAACGTAATTCCATGAAATTCTTGGTGAGATTTCATGGTGGTGTTGGATGTGATGGACGTAATTCCATGATCTATTGGTGATAATTTATGGTGGTGCCGTAATATATATAATTAGGTAAGGATTCAAGTAAGGATTGCATCATGAAACTCTAAAAAGTCAGTTAGTCTCACGTAAAGCGGGCTGACTCAAGTGGTGAGAGTAGCAAGAGGCCCTAGCCTTTGGTAGGATAATGACCTTAGATGTTTGAAGGCTAACCTTGTGAGTGGTAGGGTGAAACCCATTGACAATGGCTCTGTAGAGCAGTAGAGACCACCATAAGTACAAGTATCCGATGAATCTGACCGATTATATGTATCCGGATAAATTGAGTCTTAGAGTCTTGCTTGTTTGTTATCACATGCTTGGATGATTGATGTGTACTTGCTTTTAAATTGCATGCTAAATTGTATGATAAATATTTTTTTACTCTAGCTTACCCTTTTGTTTGTGCCTGCCTTCTTGTGTGGTTTTTCCTTTTTGCAATGATCACCAATTCCTTGGTGTGAGCAGATATGGGAACCCTTGATGATCGTAGTGATGATGGAAATGCTGCAGCGTAGTGGTCGTGTGTGGACGTTGAGCTCACTCTTGAGCTCATATTTGGAGGACTTTTGTAGTTTTGTAATCCCTTGCTTATGAGCAAGTTCTTTTGGATAACTATGAACTTTAAATTTGTTCCTAACATTATGTAGTGCCCTTTGTCTTTCTTTTGATATATTTGGATGACTGTAAAATCCTTTATACTTTAAGCCTCATACTCTTTGGATATTATAAAGTATGCGATGTTTTATTTAATTATATTTATCTATTAAATGAGATGTTACATCTTAAAATATATTAATGCGATAATAAGATATATATTTTCCCATAATCAATGTGTGAACCCCTCTACAAAAACACATGCAACCAGCTGCATGCATGAAATCATATTTTCTGCATAAGTACTAAAGGTGCTCTCATTTGACAAATCCAAGTTGAAGGTTTCTAGCTTGTGCAATTTGCATTTGGTGGCAAGAGTCTATATCAAGGGAAAGAAAAGAGCTTATACTTAAAACATACAAAGCAAGTAAGTTTGTGCAGAATCATCTACATGAAATGTTTCCTTATATTAATAACTAACAAGTTCTAATTATCTCCTTTTACATGCTGTTTCACTTTCTGTACTTGCGTATAACTACTGTAAAGGATAATTAATCAGTAAAATTAACAAGTAAAAGAGAGATACATTTTTTTGGTGAAACATCATTTTTTGAGCAGGACATAAAGAGAGGATATCAAAAGGGCATGTAACTTGAGTTTTTGGTATTAATATTGGTCTTTCATCCGGTAGACACGGAAGCATGACAAGTCCTCATGATTTCTGATTGGCATGCAAGTGGCTCAAGTTTTGGTTGCATCACCAATAAAAGGAATAATTTTGTATAGCTAATTATAATTATTACAAAATAAATTTAAATCTAATTCAACTTAAAAAAATTGATTAATAATATAATAAAATGGACCAATATATTATTATTTTATTTTATTTGTACTCTATATGAAATAGGGATAAGAATATTAGATAATTGAGAATTCCAGCAAAAAATTTCAACTTCTCTAGCTAAAATTTAACTTTTATTAAGAAATATGAATTTAACTCCCTATAATATATATATATATATATATATATATATATATATATATATATATATATATATATATTTATATAACTTCAAAGTTAAATATTTCTTAAAAAATTATTTGACAAATAATTTAATAAATTAATTTAGCCATTTTTCCTTCATTGTTTTAGAAAGTGAACTTTTAAGTTTACTTAATTTTACAAAATTGATTTGTAAAATGAAGTTTATACTAACTTATTACTCTGAAACTGTTTTATGTCTTATTTATAGTCAACGAGGATTTCCAACAGATGTCTCTCATGTTGAGGGATGTATATATTGACAATAGAACTAGACATTAATAGATGGTCCTATAGCACTCCAATGACGAGTGACATGATAAGGTAAATAACTAACAAATATCTTGATAACCGGTGGTACAATAGATAAAAAAACAACAAATCTCGATATGATTTGGATGACTCTGATATTATTTTAAGAAGTAAACTTTTAGGTTTAGTTCAACATTACAAAATCGATTTGTAAGTTATGATTGTACCCACTTATATATCATAAAATTATTTTATCTCTATTGGATGTGATATTTCTAATAACTTGTTTAATTTCTTGATTCATCTATCTATCATTCATACATACATGAATGCCTTAATCATACATTATTTTCATTTTTCTAAAAGTTTACTTTGTGTTCAATTTCTTCACCTCTAGATTATCTATTATTTTTCTTCTCCCTATTTCATATAGAGTAAAAATAAAATAAAATAATATTTTTTATTCTTCATTTTATGAGAATTAGTTAGCATAGTTTAGGGTTTGCTTGATGATTTTTGAAAATGAATTTTTTTAATAAAAATAATAACTTCCTTTAATTTAAACAAATTGGAGTACGGTAAAAGGTTGATGAAGATGAAAAAGAAAAGAAGCTATAAAGGAGGTGGTGTTGTACTTATAGTTAAAAGAAGGTGAAGGGAGCATTATTTGAGCGTAAAGCATGGTCCAAAGAGGACTCATGCATGGAAGGACGTCCCTTTTGTTCCTGAAAGTTGATCAGACAATACAACTCATCTCTGGTTAGCCACTTTTTGCGGTAATGCCACCATTTCCAACCAAGATTATCAAATCAACATAATTTTTCTTTCCACAAACTTTATGAAATATTTCGTGATACCTTACTAAAACTATGTGTTTTCTTAACGTGGCTGATAAAAAAATGTTTTCTTAATGGTTTTCCACCTCAGCAATCATTTATATTGACGGTTTTCTTTAAAGATGCTTCATTCGAAACTTATCTGATTAAGACCTGCCACTTCCCACACCACGAACACCAAAGGAATTGTCCAACCAAGTTTTTCTAATCAACTCAACAAATTCTAGTAAAATCATCCTAACTTCTTGCTCCACCCATATTCTATTATAATGTGCATGCAACATTATTTATAATTCATAAGTTTAAATATATACACGCGTATACATAATTGTATGAAAATACATGTAATTTTTTAAATTAAATTTATATAAAAAATATCACTTGTAATCTTAAACTTTTTTATATTGTTTCTCCTTCAGAGTCACACATACAACTGATAAGAGGCATGCATAAGTTTGAAATTTCAGTGATTTGAAAGAAAATATAAAATTAAACAAAGGGAGAGACAAAACGCGTTTCTTTGGAAGAAAGAAAGAAAAAGCAATGAAATGAGCACATACTGTATGAACTAGGAAAATTAAGATGAAAATTTCGGAAATTGCAAATTAGATTATATAATTGTATATTCTTCTGTTTGTGCGTGCGTATGGTTTTGTTCTTTTCAATTTTCTGTTTATTTCATTCCCAGTCACTGCTGAGTTTGACGGAAAGACTGAGGTCAAGCCACAAATACTACACTGCACGCGCACTTTTCGATGGGAAACTGCTTCTCCGAAGTCACCGCAGGCCGCGCCGCCATCGGCGGCACCGCCGGCGATTTCCGTAGTCTTGCTGGCGCTCCACACGACGCCGTCGAGAACTTCCTCAGGTCTCGCGGCCACCACGGTCTCTTTTCTCAGATCGAGGTTCTTTCTTTTGCTTCTTATCGAGTTTGTCAGCGTGTTTTGTTCACGTTCTCTTCTCACTCGCTTTCAGCTTTGAAGAGCTTTTACATTACAATTATCTCTTGCTGTGCTGCAGTTGTCGTTTTCAGCTTCTGGCTTGGGTGATCGTGATGTGCTTTTCAAGGTTCGTTTCCGTCGGTTAAGCGTTTGGTGAATCTGAACCTCTTGCATCCTATCTTACCTATTTAATTTGGTTAGATATAGATACTTGTTTCGGTTCCGTTTTGTCGAAATTGCAATTGAACTTGTACACTACTCGATTGTTTCTGTCTTGCTTTTGCTTAATTAGCTGATTTAATCTCTGCTTTATGCCAGCACAATTATCTCTCTTTGGTAAGTTATCCACACGGACATTTAGGAAAAAAAGAAACAAATAATAGGAAACATTATGACCATTCCAATCAAAACTAGTTGAATTTTACTTAACAATTGAACAGTCTGTAGCTTGGGGTCATGAACTGCAATCTCTGTCAAGTATTAAAAATACAGGAAGAAAAGATAACACACTAATCCCCCGATCAAGTGTAAACCGAGTCTCCTTAGTAAAAACGGAAGAAAGTGTAACAATTTTTTTCCAAATGATTGATATTAAATTTAAATATACTAACAAATGATATTTTTCATACAAACAATATGCTCTTGTGTGAAAAAAACAAATGAAAGAAATAATGTTGAAGTCCTCAAAATCTAATAGTTTAGTTGCGTTCGTGTTACAGACTAGACTCTACAAGATCCTTACGTTCACATAAGAGATCAAGGAATATCTAAATAGCACTTGTTAACGTAGTTGTCCAAATAAACCACATGGACCAATGGGCCACTGTCAAGTGTTCATCTGTTTATACGATTACCATTCCATTTTTTATAAAAATAAAGAAAAATGTTTTCAATAGCTAATGTTCTTATCTTTCAGTTAGGTGAATCTTGCTTCCATGTTAGAGTTAGGATATTTAATTTTTTTTTTTTTTTATGTAGAATAATCCAATGATGGTTCTTTATGCAAAAGGCAAAACTGGAGCACTTGAGGAAATTTGCCGTACAGAAGTTGTTCTGAATTCATCAAGTCCAACATGGATTACTAAACACACCCTCATTTATCATTTTGAGGTTGTTCAGGTTTTAGTGTAAGTTTGAATGCGATATTTTATACTTCTAACAAGGCAGATGAGCATTTTTTATTTTTACCCGATGTTTTCTGTAAAAATTCTTTCATCACAGGTTTCGTGTGTATGATGTTGATACTCAGTTTCACAATTTAGATATAAAGGTATAGTTTTTATGATGGCTTGTATACTTGGTTCCTTTTTAGTAAGATGTGGTTCCAATATAACATGTTCTTGTCACATTAGATTCTAGTCTATTGTTTCCCAATTTCTTAGAATTTTATAAATGTTAACAAGTCTATCCATGCAGTGGTTATAAGTTTGTATCTGAATGAATGATATCTTTTTTCTGTCAATGCTTTTATATTGGTAATGCTATCTACATTATTGTATTGATTATCCATACTTCTGTATACATGTTTTCTTCTCCTTCCAAGTGCAAATTTATAGCAAATCAGAAAGCTTGTATTCTATTTTTCCCAATTATCTTGATTTTACTGAGAATTGTGTGCAAATGATTCTGGCTTCTGAGAATCTTGTAATGTGTATTAAGATATGTGGGGAGGGAAAAAGGATAGGTATCGTCTACCTTGAGATAGGATGTGATAAAATTAATGGTCTCTTATCTTGTGTAGCAGTGTAGGCTTACTTACATAAATGGTTTACTAACAGCTCGCATGTGGACCACTAGATAACTACTTAAATCAGCTTATTTTTTATTTTATTTTTTTCCAAATAGCTTAGATTCTGCACAACTCCTATAACATAGCTTAAAGGTTGGGGAATAATCATCCCCAATTCCATGAAAAGATATTTGTTTCCCATGTTGGTCTTTTTGTTTTCCTGTTCATTAGATGATATAACATGTTCGTAGAGAATATCAATGTAAAATGTCCAGATTTTAACTATTTGGTTTACTTTTGCAGATGCTTGAGCTAGATGAGCAGCAATTTCTTGGTGAGGCTACATGTGTACTGTCTCAGGTAACATGGAGAATGTTAAACTTTATGTTGACACAGCTCTGACAATGAAAACGAATTCATTGCACTACAAATGAAGTTTGATCTTTATGATCCACAATGTAATTGTAGATCCAAATTTATGATCTTGAAAATGTGTAACCTTTCTGTTTTTGGTTCATTGTTCATTTCTTAACTATCTAGCTTATTACAAGTTTTTTAAACCAAGAAAGAAATGCTCATTATTCTTCCCTCTGCACTATTACTGTCAAATTTATATCCCAAGAGTTGTGCACAATAATAAATAATTGGCTTCCGCAGATAATCACACAGCGTGATCAATCATTGACTATAGATCTACACATAGAGGATTCTTTGAGATCTACCCTGCCCAAAAACTGCGGGAAGCTCCTGGTGCATGCTGAGGAGTGTGTTAGCTCAAAGACTGCAATAGAGATGGTGTTCAGGTGTTCAGATTTGGAATGCAAGGATCTCTTCTCAAGAAATGTATGCACCTGTGTTCTTTTTCTTTTTCGCATTATGAGGAGTGCCCACTCTGCTATAATACTTTTTTTTTCTTATCTTGCAGGACCCCTTTTTATTGATATCAAAAGTTGCAGAAGGTGGTGTACAAATTCCAATTTGTAAAACAGAAGTTATAAAGAATGATCTTAATCCAATATGGAAATCTGTGTTTGTGAATATCCAACAAGTAGGAAGCAAGGTATATACCTTAAATACAGTTATGTCATTTGGTGTGGCCATTTGTCTAATAACGGTAATGTTGAACTTGGCCATCACACTTTTAGATTGCCATTTTTAGTTTTCATTGCCTGTTAAAAGTATCTTATCCTTTTTGTTTCGAAGGTTCCTTCAAATAGCAGGCAGTGGGGTCAAGTTACTTTGTGTTCAAAATGTGCATCCTGTTCATGAAAACAAACTATAATTTAGAAATACTAATCTTCCATAATTTCTTCATTTCATCATTACATAATACTTAACATTGACCATGTATATTTTGGCATGATGTTCTTTATATAGTTGAATTGAAGCTATCTAATTTTTCATTTTTATAATTTACAGGAGAGTATTTTGATAATAGAGTGCTATAACTATAATAGCAATGGAAAACATGATTTAATTGGGTAAAGCTCAGTTGCTTCTTAATTATCTGTCCATGTTTCCGTTTAGTCTCTATCTTTGCTGAAATACATATTAGGGTTGTTTATTCTTGATTTATCAGAAAAGTGCAGAGATCTCTGGCTGAGTTGGAGAACATTCATAATAATGGCCAAGGGGAAAATTTATTTTTGCCATCTTCTGGTGGACAGAACCATGACAATAAGGTCTTATATTATTATTAAATTAATTTCTATCATGAATTCCTGTCTTTTCCTTAAAGCTTATGTGACTATAATACTACAGGTGTTAAGGAGCCAACTATTTGTGGACAGATTTATTGAAAGTGTCCAATATACTTTCTTGGATTACTTGGCGGGGGGATTTGAATTGAACTTCATGGTGGCTGTTGACTTTACAGGTGCAGAACAATATCCTCAAACTCATTATACTAATCTTTGGGTTAAATATAATGATCGAATGATGGAGAATGACGCAATAATATTAGGATTATTGTAGTTGTAATTTTTAAATATGTTCTTACTTGTTTTAAGTCTTATGTCATTAATTGCTGAAAATTGAATATCGTATTCCAAGATGTGATAGAACACCAGTTCATAAACTTAGAAAATACAATACTGAACATAAAATTATACATAATTTAGTAATCTTCATCCTGTCCCAAAGACAAAAAGTCTTAATCATTGATGTTGGATATCCTACACCAACTAGTGATATAGCAAAATAGTATATAAATAGGGGAAATTCTTACCTTAAAAACTAATTTAGTGAGGTTGAAACCCAAATTCTAAGAATTCCTAATACAAACAATCTGCTTACCCAATTACTTGATGAATGATCATGAATACGAATCCTCCTTCCAATCATCTCACTAAACCGTTCATAAAGTATTTGAATGCTGTTTTCACGAATTTTTGGAAACTGTGCCAAGAACATCTCATTTTTTTTAACGTTATAAACTTAAAAAACAATGACCTTATCCCATGAGGTGAAGTTGGCTACATGAATCACATGGCATTGAGCTCAGTTAGAAGCCAAATTCTTATGGGTATTATTGGAAAGTCTCTTTAACTGCGATCATTCCCATTCCGTTGTAGTTGCCACTTCTTTTGGGGCTGCTTTGATTGCGAAGGATCCATATTGACTCTCTTACCAGACCCGAGTTGCATTCACCACTTTGAACTTAAAATGCATTGATCCCACTAGGCATGCCAAATTTACGAACAATCATTGGTAGGTATGCTAGAAAAAGTTTATCAAATTTGAAAAAAAAAAAGCTAATTGCATGCTAAAATTTATGTACAATCTTGGGTAGGTATGCTAGACAAGTTGATCACATATGAGAAAGGGACGATGTTTATTAGCAATGGGTTCCTAAGCTGCATTTAGATATGCAATTTGGCCAAAATTGTATAGAAATACGGATGAATGTAAATGATAAAGATATGAAACTGCACAGTAAGGCAATATAATGAAAGAGGGTACATGAGAATAATGTTTTTGTTTCCGTTTGATCTGTGTTGGGTTGGGTATCTTAAAGAGATTACAAATTGTTGTACACATATGAAACATTTGTTTCATGTTATAATATTGTATTTCTTGGAATCACATTCCCAGAAATTATACCTAAGAATGTTATTCCTATAAACATGTTTTGGTTGCAATTTAGTAAGTGTAGAAAATATATTTAATTAAAAGTTGAAAAGTGAAAGTGGAAGAATAAATGGGGAATGACAGAGTGGATAGTAGCGGTAGGTAGTTATTGTAGAAAAAGTTCCCATGGAAATATAAGATACCTTTCATTATGAGAATAAGAAGCAACATTAGAGAAGAATAAACCTTTTATATTCCTATGAATCAACAATTTATGGGAGTATTTATTCCAAACTTATACGGAATATGGGAATGTGATACTTTTTCATTCCGAACCTCTATTTAGGTAACCAGCTGGTTCTGCAGATACATGATACATCATTTGAACCAATTTGTGGCTGCTGTGTCACCTCTGGGCAATGTGGCATTTATCTGTTTTGGATAGGTACTTCTTCGCCTTCTTGGATCATCTGAAGGTAGGTCAATATGTAAAGACAGTACTGGGCCCTCTTAGGTTCTTTCAGCTGTGGATCTACTGAAACTTCCTCCAGCATCCTCCTTCCGCCATTGACATGGCTATTATTCAGACCATTGTTGCAAGTCTAGCCTCCAATTCAACAATGGATATGTCCTAACCCTTATTTAAGGCTGATTATACATTATGGGATTTCTACTCTTGCGATGGTATTTAATCATATTATGTTTTTATTAATTTGCCCATACCACTTGGCACAGTTATTACTTTGTTCTCATTTTTCATGACAGCTTGCCTATTTTAAGTCAGAAAGATACCCAAACTTATATTATAGCTAATTTGTTATGTTTGCTATTTCTGAGATAACTAATATGAAAAATATTTTTCTTTCTGAAATATTTTGCTGATACATTAATTTTTAGCCTTGCAAAGCACCACTATTTTAACAGAGCTTTACAATAATGGTAGAATTTCAATACAAATTCACTATTGCTTAAATAATGTTACCTTTCGTTTCGTAGTTCAAACTACCACCAAGCCACTAAGTAGTTAAACAGTAATCCTCCTTACTCATAATGCTTTGGTTTCAATTTCCACTTGTGCGCTTGTCTAGGTGGAGTTTGCTCAGTTTACCTTGAGGAACCATTTGTGGGTTCCCCAAAATTCTAACCCTTTAAGTCCCTTGTTGTCAGACACAACAGCTGGTTTGAGGTTGCCCTCCGCCACCCTCAAACCGACTCTATCTGTGGGATAAAAGTAGATAAACTTAATCTAATGCCTAACATGCTTCTGGTTTTGCATGAAATGAGGGGGGAAGAAATATATGCTTACAGTGACCTTCTCTTATTTACCAGCTTCGAATGGAAATCCACGCCTTCCTGATTCTTTGCATTATATTGATCCTTCAGGACGGCCAAATGCATACCAGAGAGTGAGAAATAATTCTTTGTTTAAATTCATAACTACATGTTTAATTGATCCATCATTGACGTGCTATGAATTTATTTCTAGGCAATTGTTGAGGTTGGGGAAGTGTTACAGTTTTATGATTCAGACAAACGATTTCCTACTTGGGGATTTGGGGCACGACCAATTGATGGTCCTGTTTCTCATTGCTTCAACTTGAATGGAAGTAGTCATTATTGTGAGGTAGAGCTGCTATGTCTGGTCTTGCTTGTATTGTCATATTGAAACAGTTCTTTGTTAGTTAGAAGTTTCTGTCTGTTGTAGGTGGAAGGGATCCAAGGAATTATGATGGCTTACACAAGTGCCCTGCATAATGTATCTCTTGCAGGACCTACTCTTTTTGGACCTGTCATAAGCACAGCTGCACTGATTGCCAGCCAATCTGTAGCAAATGGTGGAAGAAAGTATTTTGTTTTGTTAATAATCACAGTAAGAGTCAATATACTTTGCAGCGTTCAATATTTATCTCTGAAAGTAAATCCTAATTTTACCTCATTGAACACAATCTGTAAGTTTATTATAACTTAATGGTTCTTTGGTTGTTTGTCATGTATGTTTCCCTCTAGTTTGCCTTAATGCATCCACAATATTATGCATAGTAAGCAAGATGCTCCATATTTATCTTACATGTAACAAAAGATCACCTATCCTTCTTACTACTAAGAATTTTATGAAGATTTTTCCATCACTGCTGCTGAGTTTAATTGGTATGCTCCAAGGATGGAGTAGTGACAGATCTTCAAGAAACAAAAGATGCCATTGTTAAAGCATCTGATCTGCCATTATCAATCCTCATTGTTGGGGTTGGAGGTGCTGATTTCAAAGAAATGGAGGTAATAAATCAAACCTGTATGCTCTTTATACGTAGAGTTGTAATGTTAGGCGTCTGAGGCTATGAACCGTGTTTGTGAAATAATTTTGTTGTCCAATTTCTTGTTTAGGTCTTAGATGCAGACAAGGGAGAGAGGCTTGAGAGTTCATATGGACGTGTTGCTTCACGTGATATAGTTCAATTTGTTCCATTTCGTGAGGTTCAAAGTAAGTGCCATTTTAAACAATTAGGATTGAGATGATGATAGAGGTTTCAGGGCCTTGTATGAAATCACTAAGAAAGAAAAATTATATACTTTGCAAAGAACAAATATTTGGTGAATGATGGCTAACATATCAAAATAATTGCAAACTTTTTCACTTGCAGGTGGATTTTCAGTTGTTCAAGCACTTCTTGCAGAATTACCGACTCAATTTTTAACTTATGTGCGGAGCAGAGATATCCAACCAAGCCTCTAGACATGGAAAAACTGTACATAAAGAAGTTTTCAATTCATTGATCATTGTGCAATATTTCGAGGTCCTTTTCTGTTCTTCAATCAACGAATTCGGCTAAAGGACTGAAGAGCTGTTGCTTTGTGCTAATTAACAGCTCAAGAAAGGTTCGCCTGCTAGCTGTCTTATCTAAAGGATACTTCTGATCGACCCTTATGATTGCCATTTCCTTTTTCTTTTTGTGCACGTGTCCTTTTGGGTTTTCCTAGATGATGGTTTGTCTAAAGGTAGTTGCACTAAGTTGAAATCAATGTTTCCTTCCAACTAAAGACAAACTTTAGTCCTTCTGCCTGCTCTGCATGGTATGATTTGTAATGGAAATCCAATAATTTTTTTATGTCTTTAGGCATCACATTTACAGATACAAAATAATATGTATAAAAAAACTTTAGCATAGCTGAAGTCTTGTTTGTAGTTCATTATGCCCATTTATTACGTTGCTGCAAAAAATTGCTGGTGACCAATTGGTCTTAAGTTTGAATTTAGAAATATCTTTATATATACCTGCTTAGGTAAGATTGTACATAATGATTCTTCTCTATATCTTTGTATAACGAGTAATCTTCTATAGATGGTCCATGATACACCATAATTATAATAATTGTGTATTGTGTGGTCTTTGCATACTAGATTTTCGCAGTCGGAGATGATATTTTGCAGCGGAGTTGATATTAAATGAAATACAGTTTATAAGAGAAATCCATTTATAGTCATGGAAAATGGTGGGAGTAGTTTTTTTTTTTTTTTCCTATTTGCAGGCTCCAAAGAAACCGTGAACATATGATGAGTTCGATCTCTAATAATAACAACACCAATTACGACGACATTAAATTAAAAAGTGAGGAAGTCCTAATGAACTAACCTTATTCTGGTAACAGGAGAAATGGTCAATAAATAATCTTTGCCTTTAAGATTTTGTTTGTACCATTATGTGGGAAGTGACAACTTCAAAGAAAAAGAGAAGGGCATTTTATTTTTCAGTTTACCCAGAAATAAACTGAGTTTAACTGAAATTTGAACTGTTCCAAACTCAAAACAAACAAAAATACTAAAAGTCATCGAAGAAAAAGACGAAGATATGAGGAAAGAATAAAAAACGAAATTGAAGTGCAAAATAAGTACTAATTAACTCTTAAACTCTACAACTTAATGTCAACTTGATTCATAAAAGTATAATTTGTTTGTTAAACTGATCCTTAAACATTATAACGGAATAATGAAATAACATCAGAAACTTAACTAGACATTCAAAACCTAAATGACGTTGTTTTAAAGACTAAATTGATGTAGGGTTATATTTTCAAAGATCAAAATATTCATTTTACTAAGAATTTAAAATTATGATCCAGGACGACCTAGCATTACTATTTTTAGGTTGCAAATTAGTTATTATTTTGAAAGTTAGATTATGGTTTTCGATTTTTGTTGTTGGGAACCATTTTGAAAATTAGTTTGATATAATGGAAAGTAGATCTATCTCGGGATTTCCCCTCTTTTCTAAAGTATCACTTTATTTGATAGTAAATAATTAAATAATTAAATAATTAAATAATTAAAAAGTGTACAAGTCTAACATTAGCAAATAGGATTGTGTTGGGGTGTCCCACCAAAAAGAAAAAAATGATTGGGTTGGGCATGAGATTTGGATAATTTAAAGAGGTCATAAATTAATTTCAATTTTTATATTGATTTTTTGATTATATATGTTTTTATATTATAACTATTTAAAAGACATGTCAACCCATAATTCTAGAAATTGACCTAGGCTAATAAATCATAATCGGCAAACTAAATGGATCAAATCAAATTACTATTCTTTTAGTTTAATGCATCCATTTTACAATTATTTAAGTTAATTCATTAAATTAAACTTATTTTCACATCACACCACCATTCTAGTTTTCTAAAGAAAAAGTAACGAATCCAACATATGGTTAAAAGAAAAGAAAGCAAGAAATAGCAATAAAGAAAAGTAAAGTATTAAAAGTAATAATATTTTAAATAAGTAGAATTCGTAGAGTAACAAGGCTTTGTTGTTGTTATAAATGCTCGAGACTTTGACTAATGTTTTGCTTTCCTTTTGCCATAGTTTAAACCATTTATTTCCATAGATGGAACAACAGGCACATTGTTTTTTCTAGAGGGTGGAGAAAGAAAATACTGGTGAAATTCACATTTTAAAATGTTATGCAATACATTTTTATGCTTATTTTTCTTCATACATGAAGTTACGGAGGAATTTATGCAATATATTTCTTAAATATTTTGTGCCTAGATAAGAAAATTTCCACTTTGGATACTGAGATCTAAGCTATTTCGTAATTGGTGTTCTCTTTTCAATTATATAAGAAATTGACTTTAAAATTCCACATCAATTAAATATAAAATCAATTTACAACCTTTAATGAAAATGAGTTAATTGATCAATACTTTCAAGACAAATATCACTGTGATGCACTATGAAAATAAAATTAAAATGAAAAAAAATTAATCGAATGATTTTTTTTTTCAGGAACTAAAAATAAATAAATTATGAATAATTTGATGACAACATAAAGATGTAATCAAGATAAATTTAAAATGTAAAAACCATGATCTAAGCTTTCCCAGTAAAACTCAAATCTATGGATAGCACGTACGTCAACAACTAGAGGTATTCAATAATTTGTCTCCATGACATTAGATTATTATATAATCGTACATGACTTTTTTAAAATTAATTATTATTTCAGAGGACATAAGTAATATAAAAGTATCATGTTGACTTAGAAGAGCATGCTTCATTATTTTTCTAATTTAATAAAGTACAATTGGACTGAAACACAAAGTTTGGCAAGGAATTACACTTTAAAAGATTCAAGGTTGGTTTATTTTCAAATTTTTAGACTTGATGACTCTGACTTATCTAATTTACCTAATAAAGATTCTAATAAGCCTTAGTTTGACGTTTTTAAAATTTGGTTCATTAAAAAAATTCCATTTAAAAACCCTAGTTTATAAGCAAGACATTTTAAATATGTCAAAAATTCCACTTGTAAATAAAGTAAGGCCTAAACTAATATGTATAATTTAAGCTTTCAAATATGTAAATATTTCTCTAATTTCAAAGTATTACTAATAGAATTTAACATACATATTATTCGGACTTAAATAAGAAGGCATATCTTTTAAATTTAAAACTTATAATATTATTTATTGAGTTATGAATCATCGCTAATAGGGTTTACTTTATTAGAGTTTTTTAAACAATTTTGGTGTAGCTTCCATAGTATTTTTTTGAGATGTGTCATATTATTTGAAGAAATTCATTCCATGAGAAAACAGTTTATTGTACAAGAAACTTTTTTAAGTTAAAAAACTAAATATGTTATTTGTTATATTAGAGGTGTTAAAACCGATTTTATTCCATATTAATTTAAGTGGAATTGAGTTGGAAAATATTTAATTTTATTTTTAAATATGAGTGAAATTTAATCTAACCTATTAAAAACGTGTTCCAATTGGGTTGGAAATGTGTTGATGCATAACCCACAAACAACTATTTGTTATTTATTTTTACTATTTTTCTTAACTTTTTTTGTTATAATAATTGAAAATTTAATATATTCAATAATTATTAGAATATTCTTCAATAATAGTTGAATAGTTTAAATACTTAATTTTTTTCTTTAATTATATAAATTAATATTTTAATATTTCTTGAAATAAGAAAATATTCTAACTGTACAGTTATAAGGAGATGAGTGAAGTTAAATCACCTTTATTTTACAACAATAAATGTACATAATAAATTAAAAGTATAAAATATCTTTATGAGTTCTTCATAAACCAATTTTAATTCAATTCATAGTAAATTAAGAAAAAAAATTTATTCCCTTTAACACTCCTGTGATACATGTATAGTAAAATTCTTTAAAATGATCTTATAACTTGGCTAAATTAAATGAATTTGAAATAATTTAAAATGATTTGTTTTTGTGAAAGGTTGAAGAAAAAGAAGTTGTTGGTAGAAGCTTGTTGTAGCAGTGATTGAGTTAGGAGACAATGCATTACGTGTCTTATTCCAATAGGAGCACTATAAAGCAGTCTAAGGACTTAGGTCAGTTAGGTGAGAGTTTTGATTTGTGATACAACCATCGAAAATTGATCTTTCTACTCATACCATAATTAGGTATTAGTCTCTTTATTTTAAATTCATTTATGCGTGCTAGTGTCTAACAAATTATATTAACTGATGTTTTACTTTTAACAAAAATATTAAAAGATTTTTTCGCTTATTTATTCAATAAACGTATTTATTATTGAACAAAATTCCTTCTTTTCGAAAAGAATAAGTCGTATTCCAAACTTCTTTTATATTTATAATTTAACTTAAATATATCAACATTGTTAAAGTTTTTATGTTGTTTTTAATTATATATTTTCAGGTATGATTACCTTACTACTTTTTGTAATAAATATAATAAAATGGGTTAAATATGTTTTTGGTCCCTCAAGTTCCAGTGAATTTTGGAATTAGTCCTTTTTCGAAACTTTATTCCAATTTAGTCCTTTATCTTTAGAAATGTGTGAATTCAGTCCTTCTTACCAATTTTTGTTAAGTTTATTTGATATTTTAAACGTATTTTATGATAATATTTAAGTTAACAGTAAAGCAAAAATGTGTCAAACGGTATAAATAATTTAAATATTATAATGAAATGCACTTGAAATGTTAGATAAACTTAACAAAAATTAGTTAAAAGGACTAAATTCACGCATTTTTAAAGATGGACTAAATTGGTATAAAGTTTCGAAGAGGGACTAATTCCAAATTTCACTGAAACTTGAGGGAGAAAAAAACATATTTAACCCTAATAAATTTCATAGACATAATAATTGTGTTATGTTACGTTATTATATTATATCATGTTATATCATGTTATATCATGTTATATTACTTTATTATTTTTTATTATATTATAATTGTGTGTTATATTATAATATATTTGTATTTTTGTGTTGTATTACATAAAGAGTATTATAAAATTAATTACAATTAATATTATATATATATATATATATATATATATATATATATATATAAAAGATCCCTTTTTCTTTTTGACTTATAAGCGTAAGGCTTGGTCTTTTTAGTGGGCCTAAGATCAGCTCACTTAGGGACTTCAAAACCCTAAGTGTCCTTTCACTTCCCATTCTGTTCTCACTTTGTCAACAGCTCACTCCTCAAACACTCTCTCCTCTCTTTACAGAAGCTCTACTAGGGTCTGACTTCGGTTCCTCGTTGAGCTAGACAAAACTCCATTCTACTCTGTGTAAGTTGGTTCTCGACTCATGCTTTCTTTTCTTCCACTTTTTTTTTTCGTGGTTCTAGTTAGGGTTCATCGTAGTAACCTCGTTTTCATTTTGTGCCACTATTCCCAACTTTTGAATATGCTCCTAAAGTTGTTGTGTTCGTTGCCTTAGGAGTCAGAGTCTTTTGGCTAGCTTTTTTCAGGTAAGGGAAGCTAGGGTTTGTTTGTAATTTCTGAATGTTGTGTATTCTAGCTTTTCTTCGTGTTTAAATATGGCTTGTGTGGTACTGTGGTTACATAGAATACCTCGATGTGTTGTTAGGATTGAAAGAATGGCTGATACAAGTGTGAACAGTGGCGAGAATTGATATTCTCGCCCAAACGAGCTTGTCTCACCTAGGCGAGAATAACAGAAGTTGGCCCAGGTTCCTGCTCGAGCTCTCGCTCAAGCAGAGAAGTTTCGTTTTGAGCGATGTGTCATCTCGCTCAGGCGAGAGGGGCTTACCTAAGCGAGAATTCGTGGGAGCCTGATGTGTTTCGCTGCAGTGGTAGCTTAGGCGAGAGACCTCAACTTTTGGGCGAAGAGCAGTCTCGCTTAGACGAGGAGGTCTCGCCTAAGCAAGAACTCGCAAACCCTATTGCGCTTTCTGTTGGCAATCTCGCCTAAGCAAGACCCTGTAGCTTAAGCGAAAGACCTCTTTCGCCTGAGCTAGTATCCATAGCTTGAGCGAGACTGATACAAGAATTTGTGTTCTTTTCCATGTTTTTGGATTGTTAGTTGTATGCTTGGTTGGAGTACCCTATTTAAAGTATGAAGTATGTGAATATGCATGTAATATCTGATTGTATAGGCTGGAATTGATGACTTTGGTATGATCTTCGTATGGAACCTGATTGGATGTTTGGTTATAAATATTAGCATGAGATGGGTATGCATGATAACTTTATGTATGGTTGGTGAGACATGATTTTGGTATGATTTAGGACGTAATTCCATGAATCTCTATGGTGAGATCTCATGGTGGTGCCTCATGGTCAAGACGTAATTCCATGACCCTTTTTGGTGGGAGCTCATGGTGGTGCCTCATGGTTAGGACGTAATTCCACGGAGCTTTCGTGGTGATGACTCATTATATAATTTAGTAAGGATTCAAGTAATTGCATCCTGAAACTCTAAAGAGTTAGTGAGTCTCACGTAAAGCGTACTGACTCAAATGGTGAGAGTAGTAGGAGGCCCTAGTCTTTGGCAGGATAATGGCCTTAGATTTTTTAAGACTAACCTCGTGCGTGGTAGGGTGAAACCCATTGGCAATGGCTCTACAGAGTAGTAGGGGCCACCACAAGTGCAAGTATCTAGTGAATCTGACTGATTATAAGTATTCGGATAATTGAGTCTTAGAGTCTTGCTTGTTGGTCATCACATGCTTGGTTGTTTTATGTATCTTTGTCTTTTAAATTGTATGCAATTGTATGATAAAACATTTTTCACTCTAGCTTACCCTTTCTGTTTGTTTACGTGTCTTATGTGTGATTTTCTTCTTTTGTGATGATCATCAATTTATTGATGTGAGCAGATGTGGAAACTTCTAGTGGTCGTCAGGGTGATAGAAATTTCGCTACATAACTATTCTTAGGTTGGACTCTCTACTCCGAGTATTCTTAAAGGCTGAGGCGTACGTACTACCTTGTATTTTGGGATACAATTAAACCTTTATTTTATTTGTTAATGACATCGTGGTGTGCCTTAGTATTTCCCTCTAAGTATCTAAGATAATTGTAAGGAGTGACATTTATGCTCCATAATTTTGCTCTTTATATTATTTTTGTGTGATGTTTCATTTAATTAAGCTTGTTTATTAAATGGGATGTTA
>Ga0214545_1006003_pt1 | contig 21483 bp, 9 predicted proteins | sample CNSS4metaG_FD_160064 | JGI IMG/M metagenome (GOLD analysis project Ga0214545, IMG submission 160064) | Root nodule microbial communities from cowpea collected in UCLA plant growth center, Los Angeles, California, USA - CNSS4 | ecosystem: Host-associated > Plants > Roots > Nodule | place: USA...
ATATATATATATATATATATATATATATATATATATATATATATATATATATGTGTGTGTGTGTGTGTGTGTTTATTTATATGGATGTGTTTTATATTAACATCTATAAAAAATATTTATCTTTCTAAATTTAAAATTATATTGTTTTTAATTTTTATATGTTGAATAAATTTTGGTTATAACTTCTGAAACTTTGAATAGAAATAACAATAAATGAATAATAGTTGTGCACTTTTATCACCCTTCCTCACTCTGCCAAAAACCACGTAATTTCTACCTGAAGAACCAACGCCAAATTGATCAATTTCTGATATATCCCAGCATTCCAAATTGATCAATTCAACAAGGTAGCTCCTGATGTGAAATATTTACCTTTTGCAACTTCTATTCAACTAACTTAATAACTCAAATAATTTAATAGTTCAATATAGGTTCAATCAAACATGGAATAGATAATACAATTTATGAAACATGAGCTGACACCTCCAAAACATGGAAAGAATTTCCTTTTTTTTTTTCTAGAGCTAATGAACAAAGAACTTTGGTACTTCATTCTATAACATTTTCAACTACGTATTCCAATATATTCAAGGTCAAATATACCACCAACAAAAAATATCATACATAAAGATAAAACTGGCCAACTTCTCCTATAGGTAGAAAAGAACCTACAGTCTCGTTTATTCGTTTGAGAGAGAAAAGCTGGATCAGTAGTAAGACGGAGCAAGGCATTCATCAACCATATCCAGAAGGTTTGGGTTTTCCAGTGCAGCTGCTACGCGTTCTTTATCATTTAATTGTTTGTTAACTGCATATATATTTGTGAAAAAAAAAATTTAATTGCAATGGTATTTGTGTCTGGTCATGATCAAAGATTTATAAAGAGAATTGTAAAAATGTCACAGGAAATTTCAACAAATTATTGACTCTGCAAACTGCCCTTGGAAAAGGGAGGCGGGGAGCAGGATTGTTGTTTGAGTAAAACAGATAATCATCAAATAAAATTCAACAACACAACACCTCATTTTTGAACCAAAAAGGTTTAAATCCAAGAAAAGTGTTGTCACAGGTCTGTCATTCATTACTCCAAGCAAGAAATGGAATGGGCAATCATCTAAGTAGTAAGACGTAGATCGATACTGAATGCTTCAGTAAACAGTTCAAGCAGAAAGTATAGGTGCATAACACAACCTGATCCACAGGGAGAAAGAAAAAAGTAAGAAAGTTTTACCTGCAGCTTCAGTTGCATGAGATCCAGGTGCTACTCTGATATCCACCTGACCAGAATCAATAAGTCAACATAAATAACATTGTCACATAGGTTTCAAAGATCAGCATAATATTTGGTTTAATTAGTAATTTCTATAAATAATATTCTCAACTGACACACGGAGTACCATGGAAGCATATATTATGCTTTATAACACCATCATACAATTGGGTAACAATACATACATGTTGCAGACAAGAAAAAAAAAAGGTCTATATCATGGTTAAGATGTCAAATAGTATTGCAGGCGCAAGAAAGGAACAAATATACCAATGGCAGGAGCCAGCATGTGCTCCTCTAAAATTCTAGCTATGTAACACCAGTTAATCTTATTTAAGAGAGGATTAGAAACACAAAAGGATGTTATGAATAGACATGGCATCAATCAGTGGATTATGATAACGGATGAATATTGATCATTCACATTCACTAAGAACTATGTTTGCATCATATCATAAATCATTATTGCAAATAAGTAATCCATTATTATTTTTAATCTCTCTTTAGTTAGTATGCTGCAATCTATGAGTTAAAAAAGTATTTTTCCTTAAAGTTGTTTTACGGAATGTTCATGGGCACAGTATGAACACATTAAATACACCATACGAATTATTTTAAATAACTTAAAATAAAGATTACTAAATGAGTACTGCATTTTTCTTCTATACCTAATTTTACCATGTATGTGTCCATGGGCACACAGTAGAAAGCTCTTCTATTAATTATGTAAGAAAATAACTATCAATATATTTTTTCTCTCCAACTTAAACTAATCACATCAACTTATTGAACACGTAAAAATGGAGAATACCTTATATCGTGAAGGCAAGCTTCTCATGAGCTTGACACGTAAGCATAGACCTATAATTGTTGCCATACTACAATGTTCCACTGTTGGAGTAAATGTAATCCTGATGAAAAACCCAGTCACCATCCAATAAGAAGGAAATTAACATTACATATATTGATTAAGTGTGAATCAAAAAGTCTAGAAACTCAATAGATGAATATAAATAAAAAATAATAAAAATAATAGTAATAATAATAATAATCACCATAAATACCTAACATAATTTCGCTGGTCATCAACTTCAACAGCTTCCTCCGTGATCACCTTAAGCTCTTCTAAGGAGTATGGGTGCTCAGGGTCCTTTATATCTCTTATATGATTTGAGAATGTTAAGAAATATCACAGTTACAATTATCAACATTTCATTTATTTTCCAAGAAACTACTGAAAACAATGAAATTTAAAAAAGGATATCAAAAATCTCTTGTTGGTCAATTGGTTCAACAGCATACTCATCTTGGATAGCAGTTGGAGCAGTCCGAGTTCGACGCTCTTTCTTTTCATATATGATAGGATTCGCATTGATTAACCCAGATACCATTTTGGCTAAGAGTTGCAACTTGCTAGGTTAGGGCAACAATAAGACTGACGAAGTTTTAACTTGAATTTATCAGTTTATTATGTCAACACTGACAAATATGATAGCTGGGTCCTGGAAAGAAGGAATCTCAAGGTTCTGATTGAGCCTCTTTTATACTGCATTCAGAAAAAAAAACAAAAACTATAAAATTGATCCTGGGATTTAAAAATAACAATATGATTATGCAGACACGTCATCACAGTTTGGTCTGGTATAGAAAATCAAACTGAACCAAACCACTGGTAAAATTTGCCATTTCCATTACCACAAGCGTCATATCAGTAAAGCACACATGGACCAAATAAATCATGAAAACAAATCTTAGTTTTCCTATTTCTTGGAAAAAGCTTTTCTAGTAAAGTTCTCTCCCTGATGGGTGGGCATGGTTCACCTCAGGTTGAAAAACTGAACTGAAGAATTACATTAGAGTAATTTGGTTATCCGAAGCTAAACTGCCTCTAATGGTTCACAAGCTGGTTTGGATTCAATGAACTGGTTCAGAATCATATTGATTCCAAACCAGCTCTAAAACAGTTTAGACAACATTTTAACTAAATCAGTTTTTAAATTGTAAAACCAAACCAAAGGAGTGACCAGTATAAGCTATTCTCTATGGGGAAAGAGGACAACAAATGCCCCAAGAACTATCTACTTATGTTGAAATAATTTACCTAACAATCATGCAGAAAGACAGATCACATATAATAACAGAGAGAGATAAATGTCCAAAGCTAAACTTGTTGGTTGATTGTATAGTATTTATAGCACATGAAAACAAGAAAAATAACTGGCTGGTTCAGGTGCAATGCTAATCTGATACAGGGATCAACAAGATTTTGCTCAACAGGGAGCAACTAGGTTCTAAACTTGATCACCCATCTCTCTCCCTCATTCTTCTTTCCCATTGGGACTTTATTCTCCTATTTCATATAGTTCTTGTTGATTAATAATTTGATTGAGTTAATTTCTTATCTGAATCGGAGTATCTTGTTTAGTAAACACCAATTACAGTTATAGCAATGAATTATGTAAATAGGTCTAATTTCCACTTTTTCATAACAATCCCTGATAAAGAACTGAACTGCACTATTGCAGCCTAAATGTTCGTAAAGATTTGCTTTTCTTTTGATGGAGAGTTGACTACACCTTTTCATTCACAGATCATGTTCTTCTAAAAATATTGAGTGAGAATCATAAAGTAATCATTTAGACATGCTAGGAAGTAAAGTATTACCAATTAGAAGAAAATTTAAAATTAATCATGCATACACTGACATCATATTGCATAGAGCTCCCAAAATAATTTTATCAGTATGCATAGTTTTGTGTTCCTGCAAATATAGTTTTTGATCTTGAAAACTGCTCAGGAAAACATGACACCTTCCAAGTGAATGTTTCACGTAGATAACACAATGCACTCCCCCTCTCCCCAGCTTTGGGGGATTACTTGACATTTAGTATACACCAACTAGTCTAATTATTCACTTACTACTTGCCATTCAAATAAAAGCATTATTTCCTTGCAAAATTACCCCCAAGAAACTCTTTACCAGCACGTCTCTCAATATTATATGATGAGGCTTACCCTTACCATTATAACCTATTTATCCCATACTTGGCAAACATAAATAGTTAAATTACATTTATTCATCGGTGGAGGAAGAAAAAAAATAGTAAAAACCCAATAGTATATGGATTGTACTCACTGGACATAAAAATTTAAAACATGGCACAAACAGGGATACTTTTTCTTTCTTTCTCAAATTTCCAATATCATCAGGCACGAGCAATGCCCGTGACCTTTTCTTATTATCCAACCGATAAGGGATAACAGAGCACAGGGTTTCATGAGACCATAACCAATAACAACAATCTAACCCCGTATCCTTACTCCTCTAATTTTATACACAAATCACCACACAATGAATTTTTCATCCTCAAGCAACTTAACGACGTTTACGTGAAAATTAAGGAATCTGGTTTACCGTAAAATTTAAACTTGCAACAGTGACAACGCAATCGAATGCCCGAAGAATGAAATTGAGTGAAAAACCATGGCTGACAGTATTAGAGTTGAGCAAAGGTCTTACCTTTTCTCTTAAAAATTTGAGAAGCTAGGGTTCCAAATTTGTGGCTTCGATCTTGAAAACGGTGATTGTTTGGGGAAGATAACACAGGAACCCGCCGCAATGGTGATGTTGCAAGGAACCACGATAACAAGGTTAAACTAAAATATGCCTCACAGGAATTCAATTCAACGTGGATAAAAAAACAGTAATTGACTCAAATAACCTTTGAACAAGTACATTTCTATGAATGGTTAAACTAGTCAGAGAAAATGAGATCAAATAAATAACTATAAATATTTGATCTTTCTCTATCTTTTAAATATCTAAATTTAAATCTGTAAAAACAACAATTTTGTTTTACTATTTCCTCTATAAGTTTGAACAAAATAGCATTCAAAATAGAAAAAAAAAGTCAAAAAATATCTTTAATATAATAAGAATATTCTGATTATTATAATATGTGTTTCTCGAAATATCAGGCCATACCAAAAAAATGTTTTAATTACTTTCAAAAATATCAATATATTTTTCAACAAATTTATTTTGAAATGGGTGATGAATAAAATTTTCATTCCTTTCTGTAAAACTTTGTTATATCTTTTACTTTTTCTTGCTAAAATTACTAAAATATTTTCTATAAAATTATTATCGTAATAGATATTTCATTGTCTTCATTTTTTACATTAAAAAATATAAAACTATATAATAATTCAACAATTTTATTTTAAAACATGTATACATTTTGATAAATATATTATTCGTGATAAAAGAAAAGAAAAGAAAAGAAACTAGGAATTATTTTTGACTCAGACACCTACCTCAACATTTGTGGTAGCCGTGTTCTTCTCCCCATCCCAAAATTTCGGCGGTGTTCCTCTTCCATCTTCTCCAACCCAACAATTTCCACATCCAACCCCCAATTTCCCAATTTCATCAAGGTAATCACTCTCACATCATTCTTCATCCCCCTCACCTTCATACGCCTTTTCCATGCTCTATTTTCTGCAACAATATCGGGATTGAATAGTTACCCCATATTTAGGGATTTTCTCTCTTTTTCTTCCTGTTTTCTCGATACTTCCATGTGTATCTCGCTACAAAATCTCGCGACAGATATTTTTTATTCCGGGGTGAATTTTGAAAATCCTCATGTATTTTGTATTTATTCAATCAATTGGTGTTATCACGAGCAAACTGCTTTAACGACCAGCTAACAAAACCGTTGCTTGTTCCTTGGCCTTCGCTTCTTCTCTGCTACATATTACAGCCCTAATCGTAGGGGCGCGAAAGCTACCATTCTGAAAATGCAGGTTTCGAGTGCTATCAGTGACGTTTTGGTGGTGCTTCCTCCTTCCGCATCTCTCAGACTACCGGAATTTCGCCACTTGCATGCTTTTGCTGTTTCTGATGCCAAGGGTTTTCTTTCTGGTGGATTTCTTAAAGTAAGCCTTTTTGTTATTACGCTTTTGCTTTCTTGTTATGTATACATATCACTAACATTAACATTTTAACTATACTGACACAGCCACAGTTCTTGTTCCTTTTGGCTTCAAGCATGATTCCTGCATTCAATTTATTTTTTGTCTTGACTTATCTTTTTATTCCAATTTTTTCCTCTCCATTTAATTTGATACTTCTAATTCTTTTGAAAGTGCCCCATTTTTGTGGCAGATACATTGACTATTTTAGTGTCACTGATTATATTACCACTCAACATGGCATATTCTTTGCAGAGCTGTCCTTCGTCTTACAATCCCAAGCACTACAATGAATTCTACAATTTCAGAGCAAGAGGCTTAGTTGCAAGAGCATCAGCTAATTCAAGGGACAATTCGGCGCCTTTTGCTCCTCTCCAATTTGAGTCACCAGTTGGTCAGCTTTTGGAACAAATTTCAAATACTCATCCGCATCTACTGCCAGCGGCCATTGATCAGCAACTAGAGAATCTTCAGACTGCTAGAGATGCCCAGAAAGAATCTTCCACTTCATCTGATGATTCCCTTTACAAGTAAGTCTCTCAAGTTTTGTTTTACTTTTTTCATTTGACTAGAAGTACCTACTTGACAATGTTCAACTACTTTTAGAACTATTGTAGCAATATTAGGTTCATGGCATGTACAATATCTTGGAAGCTTTGGTTAAGAATTTCAAATTTTCAATTGCACAAACTTGATATTGGACTATCCTATGTAAATACCCTTTCCTGCAACAGATGTCTTGTGAGAATTTATGTATCAAGATTTGCCTGCATAGTTTTAACTTCCCTTTGTAATGTTTGTCGTTTTTGCTCTTTATATTTCTTCATTTTCTTGTGAAAAATACATAAATAATTAATAAGTTCAAGCTTTAGTTGAATAAAATATAAGGCTGCGTTTTTAGATAAGCTACTGTGGAAGTCCATTTCAGTCTATTATGACTAATAAAAAAACCCTTAATTACACTAATGAGTAGAAAGATATAAGAACATGAAACAAAACTTGGATATATTCATCAGTGAGTTCATATTTCTATTTGATGCCATCCTTAGTTAGTGTGTCACTCTTTATGTCGATGAGATATTTTTCTGTCAGCTACCTATATATATATATATATATATATATATATATATATATATATATTTTTTTTTTTTTTCTTTTAAATAATTGCATGCTATGTGCATTACTATTCATACAACTGTCTGTCAGCTTTGTGGTGCTCGCTCCTTATTTTATTTCTAAACTGATAAAATAAAGGATGCTATTATGTTTATAAACTTGTTATTCCGAAATTGTAATTTTTTTTTTGGTTGAGGAAGGCATGTAGTTAGTGCTGGTGATAGTTGCTATGAGAAGGTTTCAAACGGTTGTAAAGTTTTGCGGCCTATTTATTCACCGGTGTGAAGGTTGTTCTAGCCAAAAAGATTATTCTTTTTTCGTGTTTGACTATTCTAAACGACAATATTCTTGGGAAAAATCTAGCTAAATTCATAATTTTTAGTACAATTTATCGTAGTAATTCTAGAGTCATCAAAATGTTACAATATCCATTGGTACATCTAATTTCTTATAGAATGAAAGTCTTCTAGAAATTTGAATTAAATTTTAACATAAACAAATGCTTAACTGGCTTATAAAGATACTCTCCCTCTATCTCTTCTGAATCTCATGTTTATGCATACGGATTGGAACTTTGATACTCTTAATGTTTCATGGTCGCAATGTCAAATCTTTGGAAGATTGAAACAATTTACAGCAATCATATATTTGCAGCAAATGGTGGCATATTTAGTTACTGCTAGTACAGAAGTGATAAATTTTTGTCAAATCTGAATTTTAGGAGGATAGCTGAAGTCAAAGAGAAAGAGAAGCAAACGACATTGGAAGAGATCATGTACTGCTCAATTGTGCATAAATTTTTAGAGAACAACATTTCAATGATTCCAAAACTAACAGCAACATCAGACCCAACTGGTCGAGTGGATTTATGGCCAAATCAAGAGCTAAAACTAGAAGCTGTGCATTCTCCAGAGGCATTCGAGATGATTCAGAGTCACTTATCTTTGGTACTAGGAGATCGGCTTGTGGGTCCAATTCAGACAATTGTTCAGATTAGTAAAATTAAACTGGGAAAGCTGTATGCTGCTTCCATAATGTACGGATATTTTCTCAAACGAGTTGATGAACGGTTTCAACTTGAGAGGTCAATGGGAACCCTCCCCAAGGATTTGGGAAAGACTAAAAGTTTTGAGGAACCATCACCGGGTATCAAGCTTTGGGATCCTGATTCCTTGATCACAGTTCAGGATTACGACGATGACAGTTATAGTGATAGTGATTACATGGATACAGAAGGCAAATCTTTCAGACTAAGAGCTTATGTGATGCAGTTGGATGCTGAGACACTTCAGAGACTTGCTACTGTACGATCAAAGGAAGCTATATCATTGATTGAAAAGCAAACTCAGGCCCTGTTTGGAAAGCCTGATATCCGTGTGTCTGATGATGGTTCAATTGAAACCTCCAATGATGAATTGCTTTCACTCACTTTCTCTGGCTTGACCATGCTAGTTTTGGAAGCTGTTGCTTTTGGATCATTCCTCTGGGACAAGGAAAACTATGTTGAATCCAAGTACCCTTTTCTTAATGAGTAGACTAGATGACTGTGCCATTAGATTATTTTTACTGTACCTTTTAGAATGTAAATTAATGCTTGGAACTTGGCGTTTTGGTCGTCAAATAATTGTTCTCTATTCTTAACAGGAATGGTTCAATGTTATATAGAGCCTGAGAAAAACCACATGGGCGTGGCAGTATATAGGGAGATGTACATTTATTATATAGGCAGGACAATAATATTATGCAATGGATTTTGTAAATGTCTCAAACGAGTGAAATTTTCGTTTTTGGCTTATAATTGTTGAATTATAGCCTGCAAGCTTGTTCAAGAAAAACCTGACTGCATAAGGGGTTAAACGCAATGACAGTGCTAATTTTGTTTGACTGGCATTTGCCTTAATAAAAATAATTACTTAAATGTTCACATTAATAAACTTCATTAATAATATATCTTTTTTCTATGTAAAAAGAATTTTACTTTTTTATATTTTGCCGCTTTCTTTATGTAATGAATTATGTTTGTTTTCACAATTTTTGAATGGCTAACTGATTTGTAATAAATTCAACGTGACTTGTGTTTGATTTATTTTTTTTTACTATAAAATCATTTTTGAATTAAAACTCAATAGGAGAAGGTGTGAAAAGTTAGGAGTTTTAATGTAAACAAAAATATTATTTCAAAACAAATTATTATCGGCACTCTTTCTTTCTTCTTTTATTTATTTTTTACTAAGAATTAAATTATATATACATAGAAGGAGAATAAGATTTTGGATTCTCTGGAGTTATTTTTAACCTTAATCGTGAACATTTCAGATAACAGATGCACTTCATTATTTCTTAGAAAATCATTAATATATCTTTTGTAAACTCTTTTTTATCTTTCTTCATTGTTGTATATTTAATAATTATTTCAATATAATAAAAAGAGTAGTATAAAATATTCCTTGCTCGAGAAGAGATACTCTACACAAAAAATCAATTTTACTAAAGATTTCGTTTTATTATAATTATAGTTACACAATATTATTTAAAAATTTAGCATTTCTCATAGCATCAAAAGTATATCTAATTTTTTATTTGTTCTAATTGAATAGGAATATATTTAATTTTTAATTGAAAATATAAGGCACTACTATTTTCATTAATACTTTTAATAATTAATAAAATGAATAGTTTGTAAAGAAAAATACAATCGATACTTTTTTAATAATTTAATTCAATCTTGATTTTAACTTCGTACCCATTTTGTATTATTCTTTTATGCATCCACGCCTCATCATTTTTATTCTTTAGTTTATATAGAAAATTCAAGATTATGATGTTTGTTATAGAAAATGATAAACTGTAATTATACTTAAAGATATAATCTAATGATATGAATTAGTTAAAAGATAAAACTCATTATTATCACTAATTAGTAAAAAGATAAGATAAAACTTAATTTAATTTTATCGTTAGTCGAATAAATAAATTGTTAAATTTCATATAACAATATCTCTAAATTAGAGTAACATATTCTTAAAATCTCAATCTGTATAAGTTGTTATAATTTGAGGGTTAAATATGTTTTTGGTCCCTCAAGTTTCAGTGAATTTTGAAATTAGTCCCTTATCAAAACTTTATACCAATTTAGTCCTTCATCTTTCAAAATGCGTGAATTTAGTCCTTTTAACTAAATTTTGTTAAGTTTATTTGACGTTTCAAGCACATTTCATGATAATATTTAAGTTAACATTGAAGCAAAAATGTGTCAAACAGTGTAAATAATTTAAATACTATCATGAAATGCGCTTGAAACGTCAGATAAACTTAACAAAATTTGGTTAAAAGGACTAAATTCATACATTTTGAAAGATGAAGGACTAAATTGGTCAAAAATTTTGATGAAGGACTAATTCCAAATTTCGCTGAAACTCGAGAGACCAAAAACATATTTAACCCATAATTTAAATTTAAATCTAAAGATGTAAGAATTGTTGTTCATGGGTAGAATTAAGTCAACTCTAATAATATCTCTCAAAGATTTTTTTTTCAAACCATTTTTTACTTTTATTTTTTTCATTTCTTAGTGTGATTATTTTTATAATGGGTTCTTTAGATTTATTCCAATAATAAACTTCTTTATTTTAAATCTTGAAAATAATATTTTTGAAATTATCACAAGATCCCATTACACCAAGATCTGAGTAGATCTCCCCTGCCTCTTTTGTTTTGGTGGAACCCTCCCTTCATATCAAACAACTCTGTTCCTTTTTCATTTCATACATTCATTAACTTCGTCGTAACCTTTTTCTTTATTTCTTTACTATCGCTCAGAACACAAACCCTAATCCTCTTACCTCCAATTCACTTATAATTCTTTTTTCCAATTTCCAACCCACTCAGCATCAGCCATGGGTTACGAAGACGATCCGTGCGTTTGCGTTTTCTTTTTCTCTTTGATTAATTTTGCGTTAGGGTTTTGCCTTCGTTGATTCACTCGATTTCTTCTTCTTTTTTTTCGATTTATTTTCAGGTACCGCGACGAGGACGGTGAGCCCTTGATGGATTACGATGACATTCAATCTGACCGCGAGCCCTCTCCGGAGCCGCGCCACCAGCTCGACGATTACGGGGATGATGTCAACGACGAGTGGCAGGGCCGGGATCGGTCGCAGACGCCGGTGTACGACAACGATTCGGCGCGCTCGAAGCCGCGGAAGAGGCTGATCAAGAAGAGCGATGCGGGGAAGCAGTCGGTGGCGCCGGAGCTCGAGGATGAGGATGAGGGATATGTTCCTGAGGCGAGGTTTGACGAGGGGGATGGAAGGAAGAGGAAGAAGGGAAAGGAGGTTGGGAGTGGGAAGAAGGAGAAAAGGCTGAAGGGTGAGAAGAGATTTGGTGGTGGCAGTGGCTCTAAATTTGGGGGTTCTAAAAAAGGTTTCGGTGGTAAGGCTGGGAAGGATCATGATGGTGAAGTTGAGGAGATGTGGGATTCAATTGCTGGGGGTAATTCTGAGGTATATTGCCCTGCATTTTCTATACCGCCTTTGCGATTTTCCTTGATTGATTGGGCTGAAATTATTTAAAATGATTTTGGTTTTGAATAATTTTGAACGAAGCTGCTTCCCAAACTTTATTGGATGAAACTGGTTTTTTACAATTGATTTTGAATGGTTGAAATTGGTTTTGCAAATTTGTTTTCATTAGATTTTGAATAATCATGTTTGGATGTTTTTTTGAAGCAAGTTATTTGGAAAATTCTGAATAAAAGAATTTCTTCACCCCAAAAGTATTCAAACTTAGTTCTTTCTCACTAAATCAATTTTTGGATCAAACAAGTGAACATTTACGTAAAAACAATTCCAATTTGAGGCATTGATGATAATAAATGTGTGACTGTGAATATAATACTTGTTTCTCCATTTGAACTTTTGTGGATTGATCATAATTTTGTTTATTCTCTTTTTGATAATGGCCAGTATTTGGTTGTTATTATATCTGATCGGTACTTTTTGTTTATATTAATAGGATGATCACGAAGGTGTCAGGAATCTGGATGATGACAACTTTATAGATGACACTGGAGTGGAACCTGCTTATTATGGTAGTGATGAACCACGTTCTCCTGGTGATGCTCCTCAGGTTGGTGATTTTTTCCCTTTCTGATTTCTTACTAAGTTATCCTGCCATCAGATTCACTGTGTTGGATAACTTTTTTGATTCAAAGAAGTTCCTGCAACCAGTATTGGAGTGTTGGTAAACTATAAATATATAATAATGTTCTTTGAGAGAGAGAATTGAGTTATTCTGCTGCGTTGATTTTGCCTTAATTGGACACAATTTTATGAGAAGTTAATTTTAGGCTTGTTGCACTGTTTCTTCAAATGGCCTTTGTGTGATACATTTTTGTCTGTTACATTGCATTCGTAGGCAGAGGAAGGTGAAGAAGATGAAGAGATCAAGGATCTTTTCAAGATAGGGAAGAAAAAGAAAAAGAACGAGAGGAGTCCAGCTGAAATAGCATTATTAGTGGAGAATGTCATGGCCGAACTTGAGGTTACAGCTGAAGAAGATGCAGATCTTAATAGGCAGGGGAAACCTGCCATTAATAAACTCAAGAAGTTGCCTCTTCTCACAGAAGTCCTCTCGAAGTATGTGATTAATTTCCTAACTTGTTACGATTGCAGATTGATATTTCTTTAATCTTTTATGATTATTTTATCCTTATTTGAATAACTTCTGCACGTTTGCAGATTGATATTTCTTTTACCTTTTATGTTTATTTTATCCTTATTTTAATAACTTCTGGACCAACTATTTGGCAGGAAGCAGCTCCAACTAGAGTTTTTAGATCATGGAGTCCTGACTTTGTTGAAGAATTGGCTTGAGCCACTTCCTGATGGAAGCTTACCCAATATAAATATTCGCACGGAAATTTTGAAGATATTGAATGATGTAAGTTTACACCACTACAGCATTTTAGATGATTAATTTTAGATTATTTAGAATCTCATTTATTTGTCTCGTTATGCAGTTTCCTATAGACCTAGAGCAATATGATAGAAGAGAACAATTGAAGAAGAGTGGCCTTGGAAAAGTATGGTTTCCTTTGATCATGCGACTAATTTGCTTCCTTACGGGCCTAAAATATCCCCTTAAATATATGTACCGTATTGATAATTTGGACTCTTTTGTTTGTGTGGGCAGGTCATTATGTTTTTATCAAAATCTGATGAAGAAATCAGTGTAAACCGGAAACTAGCCAAGGAGCTGGTTGACAAGTGGGTAAGTAATGCAGGATCGAATTATTGCTCCATCATACACTTCTATTTTTCTTCAATGTTTAGTCACTTAGCGTTTTAAATGTCTAAGTGTAAACTAGATAGTTCTATTTGTTGTTTTTGAGCACTATGTTTACTTCTTTACTAGAAAATTTATGTCAATTATGTTTTCTAATTGCAGAGCCGGCCTATATTTAATAAGAGTACCCGATTTGAAGACATGAGAAATGTAGAGGATGATAGGGTTCCTTTTAGGAGACCATCGCTAAAGAAGTACTATTAAACTTTTCTGTCTCTTGGTCCCTTATGTATTATTATGAATACTTATTCCATCACGCTCAATTTATATAATTTTGTTGACATTACATTACAGGCCAACTAATAAAGCTGCAGGAATATCGAGAGATAGCGATCTTGATCTGGAAATTTCACAGTAGGCCTGGATGACATTTTTGAACTTTTTATTGATCACGATTTCTAAATTATATTCGTTTGTAATTTTTCTGACTCTAATGCAGACCTAGGGCTGGACAATCCTCCTCCAGGCAGCACGCTTCGAGACCGGAAGCGACACCTTTAGATTTTGTCATACGACCCCAGTCCAAAATTGATCCAGAAGAGATTAGAGCTCGGGCAAAACAAGCTGCCCAAGACCAGCAGCGTATGAAGGTTGGTGCTTTTTTTTACTTTTTTAATTATATGATTTTTCTAATCCTGTTATGATTTGTTATAATGTGATGTCTTCCTAAGTAGTACATATTTAAAAATAAAAGTAATAAAGAGTTTATGTTGTGAACTCGTATGGAATTTGGAATTTAAGAGATGGATGTATGTATGTTATTTTATTTGTTCATATATTTGTAAAGATGTGAACAATTTCATGCATTAACTTTTCATTGTATTAACCGTTCCTTGCAGATGAATAAAAAATTGCAGCAGTTAAGAGCACCCAAAAAGAGGCAGCTTCAGGCTACAAAATTAAGTGTGGAGGGTCGTGGAATGGTCAAATATTTGTAAATGATGACAAGGACTGAATATCGTGTGATTCTTAAGTTGGATTTGATAATTTTCTGTCTTATGATCAAACATTTTATATGAAATAAATCTGTTATTTTTTATTTCTATAATATATATATTTTGTTTTATTCTATAAAATTTTATTGAAGTCTCTAAATAATCGAAATTTTATTTTTTTCATTATAAAATGAGGTTTATTTGTTTGTTTTAAAATCTGAAATTACAACTTTTGGTTCTTGACTTTAGACCTATATTTTTAAGCAGATAAAACAATATTTACTTTCGAAATTTTGAATTCTTATTTTAGCCATTAGGTTTTTACATTTTATAAAATTAATACAGAAATAAAGTTTCAAGATATTTAAATGTACGAAATCAAATAAATATGTATCGTATCACTGTATACTTGCATTTGACGTATAACTAAAGTTGAATAAAATATAAACTTTTATAAACAATAAAATAGTTAAAATCATTTTGTAAAATACAGTTTTATGAGAAGTGAGAATCCAATATTTATGTCGGTTCAAAAATTTATTGACATAGAAAATCTATTTTAATAATTGTAAAAATATATTGTACATTAGCATTCCTTTCTCCTGATGAATCTGTCGGAGTTTTCAAACGGATTCATGAGTCAGCGGTATACAAAATATTTGCTTATCGTGCTTTTCTTGCATTACTGGTTAAAATTATGAGAAAACTAAGGGTGATTATCATTAAAAATACTTATCATGTAATTTGTTTAAGTCAGCGGTATACAAAATATTTGCTTATCGTGCTTTTCTTGCATTACTGGTTAAAATTATGAGAAAACTAAGGGTGATTATCATTAAAAATACTTATCATGTAATTTGTTTAAGTCAGCGGTATACAAAATATTTGCTTATCGTGCTTTTCTTGCATTACTGGTTAAAATTATGAGAAAACTAAGGGTGATTATCATTAAAAATACTTATCATGTAATTTGTTTAAGTATTTCAACAATTTTAAAAAATTAAAATATATTGTATTTAACTTTTTATAATTAATTTATTTTTATTTTTTAAATAATTCATTTGAACAAGGTAATTGAAATATTTAATGTTTTCATTTTCCGTTTGGATAAAAGAATTAAATTTATATTGTAAGATAAAATTTTATTTTAATTTATAAAATTTTAAATTAAATTTAAAAAATATTAGTCAATTTAAAATATTTAATAATTTGATTTTAAAAATAGGAGTCAAATTTAACTTTTTTAATATTAATTAATATTATAAATCCTGGAGCAACAATTATATACTTTTATATCAATAATAATATATTTTTATATCAATATTGATTCATTCCATAAAAAATTATAATATCATTTAGTAATCACTTCATTTAATAACAATAAAATCATTAATTATATAAATCACAAGTTTAATATATAATATAAAAACACAATATCAATGTGATATAATTAATCCACAATTGTAACATAAACATGTAAATTCATATCAAAGTTAATCAAAATCTTAATCCGAAGTTATGATGTCAAATATTTTTCTATTAAAAAAAAACTAAATAACTTGTTCAAACAACCACTTTCTTATTTAATACATTTTTTTTTGTAAATTTTCATCATTTAACTAGCAAGTCTTTCATTCAACACAACTTACAAAAAGTGCAACAAAATTTATCAATCATAGTGTTGTACAACTAATGCAAACATGTAGAAGACTTATCAAATATCATAAAATTAATCAATCACAAGAAAATATGTATTATTTGTCGTGATTTAAGTTGTAGAAATATATATTAAAACATAATTTTTCTCATACTCATTTGAAGGACTTTCACAATAGGTAATTGTTTTGGCATATTAGCTAACCATATAGCTAACTGTTTTGCATGTTAGCTAACCATTTAAGAGCTTTAACTCATTATTCATTATCAAGATTTGACATTAAACACATCTATTTAGCACTTTCTTGATTTCATTTTCATAAACCTTTTCATCATATACATGTGTCAATATCTCAAATGACCTTTCTATTGTATTTCGTACACTTGTATGACAAAGATTAGACAACTTGTAAGTTTGAGGGATGTTCCCAATCCACTTATTAAGATAATATCTAAGCTTATCTTTAGAAGAATGTGTAATAATATATAATGTTTAAAAAAATGCGTAAAGTTAATTAATCTAGTATAATTATTTATAAACTTACCACAAACTATCTCCATTTACTTGCATCAAGACTTCCCAAATTATAAGTATGAAACTTCAAATAATTCTTTTTATCTGTAATAACTAAATTGTATCACCATATACTTAAGATTGTGAACAAGGATATGTATAAACATGTCGGTGCTGTTCGTTCTTACCAATAGAAATAGATATTATAATACTCTTTATTTTAAAGTATGATGGGAACTTGTTGCTTTATCAATAAATTCAAAATAATGACATGTCATCTTACCTAGACATTCTAGTATAAATTGGATGAAATACTCCATATTTAAATTTTAAATATTAAGATGCATTTAGAGAATCTGTATATTTGAAAAAATGTGGTGAAATGGTTGTGGAAAAGAAAGAAAAAGAGAGTTGAAAATCATTCGTGCTACAAAAGTTAAGAATCCCTTTGCATTTACTGATATCTGATAAGTGTTTTGTCATATGACAACACTAAGAGTACTTGAGTTAGTATATTTTTAGTTTAGTATTAAATAATGACTTATATTTTAAGTTTAGTATTAACAAAATTTTAGATGTATTTATTTACAAAGTTGCTTAATAAATTTATAATTATTTATTATGTGATATAATTAGACTATTAATTTTCTAAATATTGTAAAATTATTAATATTATTATTATCTTGAAAATAATTTTAAATAAAATAAATAATTAAATTTTTTATTATGAAATTAATAAATATTTTTTTCTATGAATTTTAAAAATTAAAATTAACAATGGTAACCGTATCTGGCATCTCCATACAAGAAGAATTGTATGAACAGAAATTGAATGAAAATTATTAAATTTATAAGAGAGAATTTATGATTGAAGTGGGACTTTTCTAAGTCAAATGTGTTGTTATATAGGACTTAAAGATAAAAGATTTAGATAATGATTTACTAATTATCTTTAAACCATGCAATTATAATAAATCAAAATGAAAATGATTTTTTAAGCTTAATCTTTTATATGGTAAAATAATTTTAAAAAAATATTTAAATTTATCAATATAATTTTTTTTTTAAAAAGATAAGATAATTTTGAAAAGATATTAAAATTTTGTTAATATTAAAATATTTGTGTCATGTTTGATAACATCTTCTCAAACATAAGATTTGAAATATAAGATATTTTGAAAAGATTTAAAATATAAGATAATAAGATTTAAAATATAAGATTTAAAATATAAGATTTGAAATATAAGATAATATATTTGAAATATAAGATAAAATTCCCTTATCCAGATAAGAAAAATTCAAAAAATTTGAAATATAAGATAATTTTGAAAAGATTATATTTGAAAATATATGATATTGAGAAGATATCAACCTCATGTTTTAATATGTAAATTAATATTACAGATATATTATATATTAATAATACACAAATGCAAAAAAGAAAGAAAATTGTATAAATATGTATTCTCAGTTTTCCATTTATCATTGATAGCAAAACCGATCAAAACAAGAATATATATATATATATATATATATATATATATATATATATATATATATATATATATATATATATATAATATTATATATATTATTTTTTTTAAATATAACACTTTTACATTAAATATCTTAATTATATTGATTTAAGAAGAAGTTTTTATAGAATCAATTTTATCTAATATCTATACATAATAATCCTTCATTTTAAAATATAATCTTTTCAAAATTATCTTATTTTTCAAATCTTTTAAAATTTCCTTATCTTATCATACATAACACAAATATTTTAAAATTAATAAAATTTTAATATCTTTTCAAACTTATCTTATCTATTAAACGTGAATATTTAAATATTCTAATATTTTCTTTAAATTATTATATCATATAAAAGATTAAGCTAAAAAATCAAATATATTTTTATTTATTATAATTACATTGTTTAAAGATAATTACTATACCATTATCTAAATCTTTTATCTTTAAATGTCCTATATAATAACACATTTGTCTTAGAAAAGTCTCACTTCAAATAAACTTTTTCACTTCAATCAAAAGCTCTCCATCCAATTTTTTTCATACATTTCTCCTTACATAGAGATGACGAATATGATTACTAGGAGCGATTATGAGGTATATATACATTTTATTATTTATTTCATTTGGAATTGATTTTAGGATTTGTGTTTTATGAGAAGGTTGTTCTAATGCATTTGTGTGTTAAATGAAATTTTAGACAAAACAAGGTGAAAAGGGTCAAAAAATGAATGATCTTTTCCAAATAGGAACAAAAAGAAAAAGGAATGAGAGAAATTATGCTGAAATAACTTCATCAGTCATGAATGTCATGAATGAATTTGAAGGTGTTGTTGAGGAGGATGCCGATCTTTACAAACAGGAAAAACCTGTCAATAAACTTAAGAAGTTGTCTCTTCTTACAGAGGCCCTCTCAAAGTATGTGATTAATTTATCTTTAATCTTTAATTTTTAATTTTGATGATAACTTTATCCTTATTCTAATAACTTTTTCTTCAACTATTTTGCAGGAATCATCTTCAACAAGAGTTTTTAGATCATGGATTGCTGACTATATTAAAGAATTGGCTTGAGCCACTTCCTGATGGAAGCTTGCCAAATATAACCATTCGCACAAAAATTTTGAAGATCTTGAATAATGTATATTGAATTTGCACCAATATAATATTATATTTTAGATGATTATTTTTATCAGGAAGGATTATTTAGAATCTCATCTTTTTTTTCTTTTTTAATTATGCAGATAGACCTAGAGCAGCATGATAGAAAGGAACAACTGAAGAATAGTGGCATTGGAAATGTAGGATTTTTCATGTGACTAATTTGATTTCTTAAAATACCCCATAAAATATTTGTATCTTACTCATAATTTGAACATTTTAATGTGGCAGGTAGTCATGCTTTTATCAAAATCTGAAGAAGAAATTAATATAAATAGGAAACTTGCTGAGGATCTGGTTAACAAATGGGTAAGTAATACACCATTTAATTTTTGTTTCATTATATATGATAGAGATTCGTTTAAATCCACACTCATTTAAATCCGCATTTGAAAGAAGAAAAAAATTCTTAGACATATATAAAATATGAATAAAATAAAGTAACATGTTCTTTGATATAACATATCTCTTATATCTATCATATATCTCATCTTTTCATAATCCCTAAAAATTTCCAACACCCATATTATTTTATAGTATAATCATATGATATTCTATATTGTAATTATATGACTCTTAAAATTTTATAAGTTTACGTCCTGATTAAATCTGCATCAAACTCTCCAGATTAATATACAGACTTAAGCGAAAGTTTAATGTATTTTATTGAGTTTATTATTTATTAAAATTGACAAATTCTGGAAGCCATTATTTTTTTTTCATAATTAATCTCTCTTTCTATTTATTTTTTGTTGAATTATTATGTTTATGTCAATTCTATCTCGTACTTGCAGCTCCGATCCTTATATAATAACAAAGATACAAGTTCTCTTAGAAGATCACAAATTACAAAACAAGTAAAGAGCGCTCTCCCAAATCACCAACGTATTAATCAAAAATTACAGAAATTGAGGACAGAAGGAAGAAGCAGCTTTAGGCGACAAAACCGAGTCTGATATTGAACTATTTGTAAAGTACAATAATGTGTAACAAAATTGTAAGATTATTTTAGATCGCAACACAAAATACTTAAATAAATAAATTTGTTTCTCTGTACTTTTCTTTTATCTTTTGTATTTGTAATTTCTAATTTTAAATAATATACATATCAGTTAAAATAGAATTATATTAATGTATTTGATTTAAATTTAAAGGAAAATAGTTTTGCATATTTTCTTTTTCCATTTTTAAGATATTATATGACTTGTAAAATTTGTTTAGAAGAAAATTGTTTTAATGATTTAGTTTTTAGTTAATTTTATTCATTTGTATAGTGATAAAATTATAAAATTATAAAACATAAAGTTATAAAATTATAAATTATATATTATATATTACAAAATTTTAAAATAATAAAATGACATATAATAATAACTAAAGATGTTTTGACAAGATAATAATCACGTGTACCACTTACAAGCTATATCACTCGATTAATAGAAAAAGTGAAAAACAAAATTTAATTAAAAATTTAAATTTATTATGTACTCAATAATATACCACCATCCTAAATTTATCATGAACTTTTATATTAAACATGTTCAATGTGATAAAATATTTCTGATTCATATTAAATATTAATTTGTATACAAGAATATTCGATTCAGGAAAAAAATAAAATGCTTAATTCTAAAATATTGTTTTGAAATTTGGGTCATCATTAGGGGTGGCAAAACGGGCTGGGCCCAACGGGCCAGCCCGTCAGCCCGTGCTAAAAGGAACGGGTTGGGCTAAAGATTTCAACCCGTCAGCCCGTTCTGACCCGTCCCGTCCAGCCCGTCAACTTGACGGGCCAAAGTACGGGTCAGCCCGTCCTGGCCCGTTGGCCCGTTTTATAAAAATAAAATAAAATAAAAATAATTAAAAAGATTAACTTTTTAGATTATATATTTTAAATGTATAAATATATAATAGTATTGTAATTTAAATCATTAACACCTACAAATTAAGTTTGAATTATTAGTTATAATTGAATAA
>Ga0214545_1006004_pt1 | contig 21482 bp, 10 predicted proteins | sample CNSS4metaG_FD_160064 | JGI IMG/M metagenome (GOLD analysis project Ga0214545, IMG submission 160064) | Root nodule microbial communities from cowpea collected in UCLA plant growth center, Los Angeles, California, USA - CNSS4 | ecosystem: Host-associated > Plants > Roots > Nodule | place: USA...
CTTTTATATTCTGTTACATTTTGTTATATATAAAGAGTGTATATGAATAAAATAAAATAATAAATTCCTCTTCTAACATATCTCATATATATATATATATATATATATATATATATATATATATATCATAGATATCATATCTTTCATATTTTCACAATCTTTAAAAATTCTCAACACTCATAATATTTCATACTATAATAATATAACTCATAATATTTTATATTGTAATATGATTCATAAAATTTTATAAGTTCGCTTCCAATTAAGTTTGCATCAAACTTTTAATATCAAAATACGGATTTAAATATATATTTAATATATATATATATATATATATATATATATATATATATGAATCTTTATTCCAAAACAAAATATAAAAAAATTACTTTTGAACCTACATTCTCATTTTTATTTAATGAATTTTTTTTGTATTTATTTTCTTAACAAATGGAATGTAAACTTAAGATTTCAGCAGATATTTTTAATCTCAGAGTAATGGGTTTCATTCAGATATGTTTAATAATTTTTTAAAACACATAAATGAGAATAATACGATTTGTCTTTTAAAAATTAGTCCAAAAGAGTTAAAATACTTTTAAATTTCTAAAAACCCAACTTCACATTAAATAGTCAAAATGTCTCTTAAGGATTTAATCATATTTTTTAGCCCAAATCAATTATTTCATGAAATTCATGGAATAAAACAAATTTTATGGTATAAAATAATTTTCAGAGTATTATAAAATATATATCAGTGCTCCCTTATAAACAAATGGGTTGGCGCTATATTTAAAATTACAAGTTTTTTTTAAAAATATACATTTTTTTAGTGAATAAATAATAAGGCTAAAAAAATACAGGAAAAATAGAATCCATTAGTTTTATACTTAGAGTAAATGGGAGCTAATTACTTCTTCTTTTCATTGATACATGTAATTTTTGTTAACACTTTTTTGTAAGATTTGAGAAAGAAAGAAATTTGAGAGTTCTTGCAAGCATTTGAAATGGGAAGCAAAGCGTGAAAAAGTGAAGAAGGGGCTTCTCAGTGCAATCTCAACCTTTCTCCTGTACTCCCAATAATTACCCTTTTAATCCTAATTAATTTTTACCTGTATGGGTGGTTGAAAGCAATGAAAAGTGAATTTACTACACTACTAGTGCTTTTCTTTTTATCTCTGCAAAGTCTACACCCCTAAAATATTTCATCTTTTCGTTTTGTTAATTTTTTTTGTATTGCGGATGTTGACATCCGCTTCAGAAAAATATGAAATGGATGTCAACATCCGTTTCAGAAAAATGTCAAATGGATGTCGACATCCGTTTCGTTAATTTTTTGGTTTTTTTTGTATTGCGGGTGTCGACATCCGTTTCATAAAAATGTAAAACGGATATCGACATTCGTTTCGATAATTTCTATGTCGGGGTTGGACTGCTCGAACTTGGAGATGGCATATTCGTTCTCGTTGAGGAAGACAGTGCGCCCCTGGTGGTTGAGTGCAACCCAAAAGAGGGACTCGTGAGTGAGACCGAAGACGAGGAAGTTGGGGCGCGACGTGAGGAGAAAGGGCTTTGGAGAGGGCGGCGAGCTCTGCGGAGGACATGGGCTTGGCAGAGACGTTGGAGGCGGGGGCGTAATGGAGGAGCGCTTTGGAGACGGAGGGCGGGAGAGTGGAGAGGGAGGCGGCAGAGGTTGAGGCGGCGGTGGAGGAGATAGTTGTGGTGATGAGGGTACAGGTGAAGAGTAGTGTAGAGAAGAGGATGAAGAAGAAAAAATGAGAGGCGGTGGGAAGAGAAGAGTGTTATGGCGTTGGTTGGTAGAAGGGTTTGTACTTCAAGCAACATAATGATTTAGTTAATGATACATGATCTTTTGACATACAACACACTTTCACTAGCTAAAGTGGAAGATAAACTGTTAGGTTGGCCTGAGCAAAAAATCCTAACCCATCCGAAACCATTTTACCCGAACAAAAAAACATGTGTGCGGATCGGTTTGTATGGATCGGGTTAAACTGAATAAAATTTTTCCTGTCCAGATGGATTTACATGGTCAGGCTCAATATTTAACTCTAAAAACCATATATACCCGACCCATATATTTAATTATAAAATCAAAATTTTCATTCCAGACCTTAATATTTTGCCGCCTACTTCTCTTCCTCATACAAAAATCTTAATTCATTGTCACGATACTTCCATCTCCAAAGCAGTGGCCCTTCCTTTGGCTTCCCTCGCCTCCACGCAGTTTATCTCTTCCCTCTCTCTAAGCATCAAATATCTTCTTCATTCATTCAATCTCTTCTTCATCCATTCGATCAAAACCCTTATGTTTGGGGAAGACGACGTTCAGATCTGTCCCAAACCACAAACGCGACTTCACTGGCGTAGATCTACAATGCGAGCCACCGCGAGTCATTGCGAGCCACCGCATTCATTAAAAGCAATCACCTTTATCTTTTTCAAATGTACTTGTTCATTACGTTTTTTTAGTGATTCATCTAAATATATGATATTCATAAAAAGTTCTCAACTTTAGTGAGAATCAACTTTAGGGTTCATAAAAATGGTTGCTATTTTGAAGGAAGATGTAAATTTGATATAGAAGGAGGGAACAACTCGTACCTCTGTTTCTTTGTTGTCTGTTTTGTTGTAGGTTTGTTCTGGGAGTCTCAAGTTTCATTATTGTTTTTTTTTTGGAGTTTCAAGCTTCATATTTGTTCTTTTTGTGGTAGTTTTCAATTTTGTTCTAGCTGTTCTTTGAAATTTTTAACGTGTTTTTCTCAAATTTCTGTTGTAGATTCAGTCATAATTTTTTTTTATTAATTTGATTTAACCCGATCAATCCACCCGAATGAATTCGTCTGAATAAATCTATATTCGTATTAACCCGACGTATTAACCTGTCGGAATGGATATTAAAATTTAAAATATTGCTTAGGTTGGATGGGATAGTCCAACCCGACCCTAGCTCACTCCTGCTGTTAGGTACCAAGAATAGAAACGAGAAGAGAAGAAATAGAACAAAAGAGGAATAGAATCTACAAATCTACAAGATGGAATAGAACAACTCCCTTTTACCTCCTCCTCCTATCTATTTACCTCTAAAATCCCATCTAACTGTCTAGCCCTTCTACTCACAAATTACAGTAACTTTCCTAACTCCTAATATAAATTGATTTGTAGAAATAGAAACATATGACGCATTCTCTCTCTCTTTCAAAGCCTCTAAAATCATGTAATTTATTCCTTGAAGTTTAAACCACGTGATAACAATCTCATCTGTTTTCTCCCTGTTTTGTATCACATACAATTCCCCCTATTTTAATTAGAAACGACACAATCAAAGCACACAGACATAATTCTTTTGTTTGATAACAGTGAAATTTAAACCATTGAATGAAAGAAATTTCCCAAGCAACAAAGAATCCTACAATTCCCTTCTCTACTTTATCCTATGAGTTATAGCAGTTTTTTGACATTTAAAGATTGAACCAACTTGAAATATAAAATTCAATACTTTTATGATAAGAAAGCATAATAGTTAAGGAAGCAATGATGACAATTAAAAAAGAATGCAATCTGACCATGTAAATGATCCTCCAAAGACCCCCAATGGCATAAATTCATAAACAAGCAGCCGCTGATCAGCATCTGCACAATAACCAATTAAATTCACAAGATTGGGATGATGTAAGAGACTAAGCATGAGAACTTCCACCAAAAATTCTCGATTTCCTCGGAGAAAGAGGACGACAAATTTTAACATAACGGATGTCGACATCCCTTTTGTATTTTTCTGAAGTAAATATCAACACCCGTAATGTATTTAGAAAACGAAAATTTTTAACAGTGTCGACATTGTTTCGTATTTTTTTTAAGCGGATGTCCACATATGCGATGCTTAAAAGGAATAAGAAACGAATGTTGATATTCGCAGTTCAATCGCTTGAAATAGATGACATCTGTAATTGAAAATTTCAGTAAAAAAATTGTTTAAAGATTTGTGGATTAAATTGTTTAAAAGATGAATATACTCATCTATTGCACACATTATTGCACACACCATTTCAGCATTCGTAAAATCAAATCAAATATAGATAAATGGCACAGGAAAACTTAACTGAATGCTTCGCAATGGAGTGTGGAACGAATGGAGAGGCAAATTGAAAATTTATTCTTTCAGTTACTTTTTACCGTTTCGTTTTTACCATGGACAAAGATGAAAATACAAAAGTTTTTGGGTAGTGAAGAAAGGATTGGAGATGCAGGAGAAACCCCCAGTGAAGAATTGATTATCTAGCCCAGCCAGAATATAGACATAAACGGAGATTTCTTTCTGTACTTCCAAATTTTCTTCCCGCACCCTTATACATACACTTTTTACTATTATTTGAAAGTTTTTTATTTTAAAATTGTATAATCTGAAAGAAAAAAGTTATTGTTAAATTATACAATAAAGTACTTTTTGAATGAAAAAAAATCATTTTAATTGAACAATCTGAAAGTTATTTTTTAATTTTAGATTATGCAATCTAAAAAATTTATTTTATTTTTAGATTATACAATTTAAAGATCTTTTTTAAAATATTTTTTTTAAATTACATAATCTAAAATTTATTTTTTGACTTTCAAATTATTATATAAAGAAACACTCTCAAATTACTTAATTTGAATGCTTTTCTTATAAAAAAATAATTTCAGATTTTAAAATCTATTTCTTTCTTGAATTCATTCATTGACACAACATACACCGGAGAATAACAATGAGGCCAAGGACGACCATAGCGATGCCAAAGGGTGATGGAGTGCAGGTGGAAAGTATGAGGGTGCAGAAAGAAATAGCTAACATAAACCAGCTCCATTTTTGTGGCCCAGCCAATAATGTTGTGTAAAAAGAGTTGGACCAACTACGAAAGCATCAAGATAAGCACCCTGTATTAATTCTCTACTTATTTTCTCTGTTAACATCGTAAAGTCTTTGAAGTTAGAACAGATTAACCGTTTCTTATAAGTAGATAATATAGGGTGACACAACGACGTCGCTTTGGCCGAGTGGTTAAGGCGTGTGCCTGCTAAGTACATGGGGTTTCCCCGCGAGAGTTCGAATCTCTCAGGCGACGTATTTCTTAAATTTTATTTTGATTTATTTTTAACTTTATTATGAAGATGCTTAATGATGTTTTAAAATTAATATCTTATATTTTAGCATTTATCTGCTTTTATATTATTTATGTTAAATATACTCAAACAAAATTCTTAACTTAATGATGCTATAGTTTTTTTTTTAATTTATATTCAAATATTTTCAATGTTTGTATTTTTTGAAGGATATACTTCCTTTGGTAGATTAATAAATTTAAGTACATACATTTGTAATGCTCACTAAACGAGTAATATATTATTTTATCTATAAAATTAAAATACATATATTAGGAATTTAAATAACTTACACCCTCGTCACACTAAATATGTGAAATATAAAGTAACAACTTGTATAAAATTTTGTTACTTTTAGGTTCTAACATAGAGACTATTCTTATTGTCTATTCTATTTACAATTACATAAGTTTCATATTCAACATCAAATTTTTAAAAAATTGAAATAGGATTCGATTTTATAATTATAAAATTTAAAATACCGTTAAAATCAAATTCTAACTTATCCATATTTCAAAATACAAAAATTTATTTTTTATCAGGTGGCGATGTAAAATTACGATATAAAACAATTGATTAGTACGTATACTAATATTAACATAAATTAATAAATTTTGTAATGACATATAAAACTAATGAATTGATATATGCAATATTATAGAGATTGGATGATATATTTAGCTTCTTATTTATGATAAGATATATTGTAAATATGTTTTCCTATTAATTCAAAACAAAAGTACTGTATATAATATTTTATACTTACATTTTCTATATATATTTTGTTTCAAAGGAGAGACTTAATGAAATGATTTATATTTTTTTTCTATTTCTTTTCCTATTTTCGAAACAATCATGCAAAATGCTTCATCTTAATTCTTAACATTAATTCAACATATTTTCATATAAATATTTATATATAAATATATATATATATATATATATATATATATAATTTTAATTTGGAATTTTAAATTTTAAATTTGAAACAAAAAACCAACTCAAATCAAAAGAGTATTCTCGATTATTTAATATAAATATATTTGAAAAAAATAATCAAAGAATGCCATGTATTAGCTATATTGGTATATTTCCCCACTTATTTGTAGGGATCATTTTACACATTACAATGCAAATTTAAAACACTGAATGGTATTCATTTAAAAAAAAAAAATACTATATTATAGGCTCCAGAAATTTAGACGTTAAGAAATATAGTTTTAAAAAGTCAAAGTCTTGATTAAAAGCAAATTTATATTAATACTACAGAACAGCGCCTTTAGGCCCCCAAAAACTTATACATTAGCTTAAATAAAGTCTTTACCAATATGATATATTAAATTTAAAGAAAACTCATAGTCAAAAATAAATAAAATAAATGTTCAGTTAATTCATAAAAAATGAGATGAAAAATAAATATGAAATGGTTTTGACAGTTTAGCGGTTATTTATTAGAGAATAGAACAGATACATAAGATAAGATGTATATATTAAAATAAAAACATCCTCATTGAGAGAGAAGACCAGTTGCTAGCAGAAGCAACATAAGAAGTAAATGAATTAAATGTGTGTGTTGAACACATGTAACCACAAGTCATAAATTTAGTTACATATATTGATGACTTTGTGGATTAAAGTAAAAATTAAATGTATCTTCTGAACAACCCCAAAAAAGGATCATAGGATTGGACAAATGAGAGTAATAGTGGCCTGTGAAAAAGGCAATTCAACTATTAGCATGAAGATCATATCTCACAAATCAAACTCACCTTAAACAAAAACATGTGGTAAGTGTTACACCTTATATTAAGTATACAATAAAAGAGTATAATTCCAAAATATATAAATATATATAATATTACAAATTTCAATTATTATTATTGTAGAGTTAGTGTGGAAATTATCAACTTAAATTAAGTTTTCTTTAAGGTAAGTTAAAATTATTAACACAAGCAAAATAATATACGTATTTAGAATCATACAACACTCTCAAATCATACCAAATATACCCAATATATATATATATATATATATATGGGTAAGACATGATTTAAACAAAACTTATTTAATCCATTTCAAAGCATTGTTGATCTAAAAACTTCCAATGAGTACATGATAGTAAATAGGTGTGATCTCTAAGATTTGTATTAAACATGTCTCACTAAAGATTAACACCTAACACTAGTGCATAATTGCGTTTTTACCTCGCCTTATAAGCCTCAGTTGGCGAGGAACCGAAGCATATAACAGTGCGGTGGCAATTTTGAAATTAAAGGCAACTTATAGGCCTCGGTTCACACAAAAACCGGTGCCAAAAGCAGTTATAGGCCTCGGTTCAAAAAAAACCGGTGGCAAAAGCAGTTATAGGCCTCGATTAAGGAGGCCCGAAGTCAAAAAGGTTGCCAGAAATTTCAAAAATGCCATTGACGTTGGGACCTATAGGCTTCGGTTGGGGAAAAGCCGGTGCCAAAGGGGTAAAAACCTCAATATCAATCTTATGAATATGACATGTTATATAAAAATATCCTAACTTATTGCCTATATCATAGTTCAATTGCTGCACATAACATGTTGTTAGGGAGATCAACGTCTAAGGCAAAAGGTCTTGTATGGTGTTCTCTCCAGGTTTGATATTTCTATCCATATCTTTATAATTGTTTGTTTGATTTTCTTCCTTAATTAATTGTAACGTTGTTGATATAATGTAGTGTAATAGACAAACCGGCTCATATGAGTGCGGTTACTATATAATGCAATGGATGACAACCACTGTGCGTGCTCGTATTACAACAAATTGGGAAACGGTAATATATATTTGAATTAAAACGAATACTTTGCAATATTTCCTTTTTATATACTAACTTAACTTAATCTATTATTTTGTAGACATTCAAGAGTCCTGCAACAATTCCCACAAAGTCCATCAAGTTTGGTAGGATAGCATGTGCCAAATATATAATTGAAATGTACAATACTATTGATTAGGACATCTATCTTGATTGTAAATGATTTGTAATTGTCTTTTAAATGAATTTGAATTGTGGATGCATTATAAAATATCTTGTTCTGCTCTATTCTGGTTTGTGCTGGGTGTTGAATAAAATTTGCAGGTTTAAATGTGGGAATAACACCAAAACAGAAATCGCATTAAAAAAAAACAACATATTAGGCCTCGGTTCATACCAGAACCGAGGCAAAAAGGTGACATATGGCCTCGGTAATACCCCAACCGAGGCCAAAAAAGTGACATATGGCCTCGGGTACTACTCCAACCGAGGCCTAAAAGTGACATATGGCCTCGGGTACTACTCCAACCGAGGCCAAAACGTGAGCGAATTTTTTAAAAATGTAAAAACGTGAGCATATATAGCTTCGGTTAGGCCAGAAAACCGAGGCAGAAGAGGGGCTATATGGCTTTGGTACGTGGAAACCGAGGCAGAATAGGGGCTCTATGGCCTCGGGTTGCAACCGAGGCCAAAGGCCTCTCCTTAACTTTTCATTACACAAATAATTGTGCAACTAATAATACCTAATTGGGATACAATAATTCTCTCCTTAACTTTTCATCATCTAATATATTCATTTATGCCATTTAGATCATTAGTGAAAAAAAAAAAACATACCTTTTCACTAATAAGTTCATGTGCTTAATACTATAATCCACAAACTAGTTCCACGTACAAGTATTTGACTCAAATCATGCAATCTAACATAACATGCTCATTCACACAAATTTTCATATAATGACTTAAATGAAAGCCAAAAAAAAAAAAAAACTCAAATAGTATATCACTAAACAATTACACATATATGCATTAATGAATTAAACAAATACACATATTAGCTTCACTTTTAAGTTGCTTGAGTGAGTAATTATCATTTAAGCAACATTTATCATCAAAATAGGAGAATGCATACTAAACATTCCTTATTCAAGTTACAATAATGTAGCTTGAGTGATATGTTATATCACCTAAGCATCATAGAAACCCTGAAACGATATGTTTCTTAAAGAGAGACAATAATCATATCCATCCCTGCTTGAATAACAAACAAGGTAATTGAGCGACAAACATTGCTTACGCAAGAAAGATAACATTTAAGTAATATGTTACTCTATTTTTATCGCAAGATTTCTAAATTCTTACCAATTTTTTTAGTGTTCACTTGAGTAATTGAAATTCTAGAGGAAAAAAATTTAATATACATTTCTCTTACTCAATCTCAAACCTCAACAACTTGAATAAGGACCATTGTCGTTTGAGTGTCAAGTTAATCACTAATATACTATGTTTAAATAATAACTTAATGTTCAAACAAAGTATACAAAATCATGTAAAAATTAAGAAATAATTTGTCAACTTACAATTTGTTATGTTATCTATTAAAATAGATTTAAAGGAAAAAAAATAACATTTTGAAAATTTTAAAGAAAAAAGAAACTTACACTAAATTGAATTCTAATCCGTTGAAAATGAAAAGTACTTATTTGGTTAAAATAAAACTCGCATGAGACTCGCCGAGGTTTTTCAGTGCCAAAAACAATGTAAGAAAAGTAAAGAAAAAAAAATAATGCATTCTATATTATTGGACGATATTCTCAAACATAATTGATCAACATAGCTCTAATCAATATAATTATTTTTTCCTTGGCCCAATAAAAATAAAAGAATAAATATATACAAAATAAATTTTAAAAAATATTATAAATGTATAGCTTTTCTTTTTTATTTTAAAAATCAAATAACTTTCATTTCCACTCTATTTCATCTATTTTTTCATTCCTCTGTTTCTTCCCTCTCTCTACTAAATATTATTGAGGCTTAATATTAGTAACACCTGCACATATACATTCTTGACAATTTTATGCATTTTTCCTTTTTTTTTTCTTTGTAAAATAATAGGAAGCTGGTTTGTTTTTAGAAGTGTGGTCGCAGAATGCCTTAAAGTTGCGGTGGCTATTAATTATTTTCTCTCAACTTGTTCGATGTTGATAGGAATTAGGTCAACATATTTACTGCACGTTATTTAAAGTACTCTTTGAACATTTCATTTGAGGAATTACAAACTAATTAACTTCTACAACCTTAAAAAATTATGTTATGAAATTGTTTTACAGAAAGAGATAAATCTCGTTACGTAAAATGTAAAACTAGATTTAAACCAAAAAGTTTATTACCTGAAAAAGCTAAAACATAAATTTGCAATTAGTTCCAATAGGCATCATAATCAATGGAGTGCTTTGATGTTTTCCCACACAAAGGTTAATCCAACCACTCTTTCGTGGATCAAATTAAGATCACCATCATTGAGTAGACTTTGAGAAATAAAATTTGAAAAAAGTGTGATAGCTTCTAAAATCAATTTACACTTTTTGAAAAATATAAGATATAAATGTCTAATTTTTTTTTTATAAATTCCACAGTTTTTTTTTCTTTCTAATTCTAGTGTTGTTTTCTAATTTTTATTGTTCTTTTTAAAACGTTGTCAACTAACTTAACTTTTCCCTTCCTTTTTTTCTTTCAAAATAGGTTTTGAAATAAAAAGTTTTTAAAAAGTAGAACATGATCACAATCAATCAAGTTGACACCTGTTTATTTCTCTCTTGTCTTTTATTCTGAAAACAAAATTTACTGAAATTTTGGCCTTATAGTTGGGTATATATATATATATATATATATATATTCATCAACTTGACATCGATGAGACAATGACTATAATCTTTTATATTCTTTTTCTTCTCTTTTTATTTAAAATCAATGACTTTAGATTTAAGCTATGAATGGTAATCATGGAATAAGCCAAAAGCAATGGGAATCCATTGATTATATTTTTATATGGTTATCTTCCTATGCATGCTATAGTAAAAGACATGCATTGAGGTGACACAATTTGTTAAAATAATTTGAAATAATCTATAATATGGTCATTATCCTATATAGTGATTAACTTGATTAAAATAATTATTAACCTGATTATGTAAATACAAGAATGATTTTATTAATTATTAACTTGAGAGGAGGAACGAGGATAAACCTTCATTAACTTAAAAGAGTATATGTCTTATATATGTTAATTATTAACGTGATTATATAATTTATACCAAATTGCAATTATTTTCTTTCACAAACTTTTGTATATATAAAGTTTATTTAAAATAATATCAGTCCTCAACTCGAGTTTTTTTTAGATGTTTAATAGTTCAATATCCTGTAAATTAATATTATAGACCATTTAAATATAATTTTCCATCTTAATCTTTTTAGATATATTTTAAAAATAAAAATAAGACGAAATTTTCAGTTTTAAAATGAATAATACTTTGGATAACTAAAATAATATTATTTCAACATATTTGAAGTTGAAATATTGATATAGAAAAGTTGTTCCAAATAGGAACATTTCCATTGATCCTTAACTGTGAAAAAATAAAAAGTTAGAAAAATTAATTTAAAAAATAATTATCATTTCTCTTAGATCTCTACTATAGGACTTTTCGATATGTTAAGAATCTCATATTGTATAGAAGTAAAAGATAATTTAAATGCACCCTTTTTTTTAACCCTTAAAATAATGTCATATGTAAGATAGAAAGAACTTTCTAAAACACAGCCTTATTATGCAAAAGAATAGGAAAATATTTTTAAAAATATATTTTCATTTGTCTTAGAATTCGAGATCCGAACTCTAGTGATTTTGTTTTGGTATGAGCAATAGTGCTATATTACTTCATGTTAATTTTGGATAAAAATATATAATTATGTGATTTTACAGCCAATGTTTCCTATTTAGCTATAGGACTTGAAAACTTTGGAGTAAAAAAATGATTTCTTATTCTTTTTGAAATATTTATATCTTCTGATAAAATATTTTCCACAACAGTTTTTTAAAAGCACTCATGAAAAGGCTAAATATGGAAGTAGTAGTAGCTTTAATAAAATTAGGTATCCCTTACCCTCGTAAGTCAGATGACCTAATAAATAAGGGAAGGATTGATATGAGTCAGAAAATACTAGAATTAGTGTATTCCCTACGTCATAAATTAAGTAGGTCACACAACCTAATCATGCACTCCAAGTATTGATACGAGGCACTATGACTAAGTGTAAAAACAGGTCCCAACAGTGATATCATTAATAATAATATTGTCAATTTATCGATAATAAAATTTTTAAGTATGATTAATTTATCCTCGCAAAGAATAAATAAATATGATTAAGATCATGATATATTTGCAGAGGTTTAACTAGTTTTTTTATTTTTTTATAATTGAAATTGAAAGCAGGTTACACGTAGGAGCCTCACTCCATTGTTAATAATGAGTGTCATGCATAATTGGATGGCGAAGGCATGACCAATTGACCATTCCTTCACTCATACTTTTCCCTTCTTTGGGGGTGCCATTCATTCACATCCCGTGCAACAAAACAAAATACTCTTTCTAATCACATTGTAAAAAATAAATAAATACTTAACTTAATCAGAATGGAAAATACAAAGGAGACACCTAATTATTAACAAATTAATTACCATTCCGCAGATAAAAGAGAAAAAGAAAAAGAAAAAGAAAGACAGTAACGAAAAGAGGAAAAGTAACCGAGACATGATAATTAACATTCCACGTGCAATTTGCTTTAGTTTACGTTGTTTTTGTGATAACCGTTGCTCTTTCACACAACGCAGGGGTAGGCGAGTCAAACGAAGGAAGAGAGAGAGAGAGAGAAAGAGAGTAAGTGTGTGTGAGAGAGTGATGAAGCGACAAAGCAGCGCGGTGTCGCCGTCGTCGTCGCGGCGAGAAACTCCGCCGGAGAAGCTTCAGGCGAAAACAATCGGCTGCATGTCGGGCATTCTCCACTTCATCTCCAGCTCCAATGCGCGTCGCTCTCGGCGCTTCCTCACATTTGGTGCGTTTCGTTTCGCATTTTTCGGGCCCACACCATATCTGTTTCGTTCCTTTCTCGGAAAATTTTAGTCACACAATATTCTTTTCTTTTGTCCTTATTCTCAGGAAAGAGGCAGATTAATAAGAATTCCGCTCCCGCCGCCGCCGAAAATTCGCGACCGGAAAATGCGAAGGCCGCCGCCAGCGAACGGAAGCTGTCGAGCGAGGTTCCGAGGAGCCCGACGTTGCCGGCGGAGATTCGCCGCTCCAATGTGAAGGCGCCTCCGGAGGAGAGCCGTCGCGAGGGACCGGCGATTGTAGCGAGGCTCATGGGATTAGAGGCGGCTCCGGCGCCGACGGATTCGGTGGTGGAGAAGAGGCAGAAGCTGCTCGGTGCGTTGCAGAGATGCGACGAGGATCTCAAAGCGCTGAAGAAGATAATCGAGGCCGTGCGTTTGGCAGATCCTCCTCGGAAGTCACCGTCGCCGGCGGTGGCTTCCGTTTGCTTGGATGATAAGTTGAGAACGGTTTCGGAGGTGAAGTGTTCGGTGGTTAACGGCGAGCAACAGCAACAGCAACAGCAACCGAGTCCTGTGTCCGTGCTTGACGAGTTCACTCGTTCTCCACTCAGTCCGAGTTGCCCCTCGGGACGACATTCATTTGGTAAGCCTCCGCTTAACCGCAGAATCCATTCCCATTGAGCATTTTCATCGTTTTAAATATAGATAATTTTTTTTTCAATTTAATTATAGATTAATGTGGCCGAATAAAAATCTACGATAATTCTCCTCATTTGTAATTTTACTCTTTCATAAGATATGCTTATAATAAAGTAGCTTAATTCTACTTCTTGCATGGACTCAAGAAGTGTAATTACCTACGTTGATTTAAAACCTGTTATACTAGCATTTTTTCTTAGAAAGGCTTTGGTTTTACAAATGTTCACTTTTTTCTACATTAAGAAATTTATTTTGGTTCTATAATTGATTTTGAACTCTTACGCTAGCTAAAAAATGTTCCGAAAATTCATTAATTTTATAGAGTAAATACATCCAAACATAAATCACATTTCTTTGAAATCAATTTTATGAAAACTCTCCCACAAAACACTGTTAGCAAATTAGTTATAGTTTTAGATAATACTCAATTATCATCTTATAGGAGCTAAGATGTGCGTGGTACGAAGAGAGATGATACTTACTAATAATAATAAAATGAGAAGAGGATGAGAAAGAGAAAGTGAGACTATAATCCTTAGAAAATGATTCTATAATCTAGTTTTAACTTATGTGGTCTGAATATTCCTTATTACTATTTCGTACTCCATGTTTTTATATCCGTGGATTTTTCAGGATAAGGAATAGGATTTAGATCATTAGAAGAGCTGATTACCTCTTTTGGTCTCTTTCATCTCATCTTTTGCACATGTTTAAAGTTTCTTTTTTTCTGATCGGCACACATGTTTAAAGTTGAAATGTAAATTTCCAAAAGTATTTTCTTGACCATTGTTAGGTATGAAAATGACTAAAGTGGAAAAAGAATGGGCACAGCTAGCTAATTAAGCATAGTTGTTATATTTGGATTAGTAGCAAAATTGTTTCCCTTTAAATGTTGATATTAGTTTTAAGATTATTATGCCAAGTCAAAAGGTAAAGTTATTTAACTATTATTATCGAAATCAACAAATAGGTGGCATGTGCTATAATGCCAATTCCAAACATCTTAATTGTCATTTTGTGAAAGGACATCCACAATCCCTAACCCGGAAAGCAGCATAGTTTGTAATTAAGTTCGATGGAGTTAAAGTAGTTACTGCTTCTTACCATTGAAGAGGAGAGACAATGATGTTTGATCGAAAAGCACACTGCTGCTGCCCAAGATTTTTAGGATTCCATGTTTGGAAATCATAACTTCTTTGTATTCCAACCATCATGACCTTCATAGTGGGAGACAAATTAATTCCCTCTTACCACTGCAATCATCTTGCACCCAATTTAACATAAAGTGATCCACAGCTCTCTGTTAAAACCAAACCACTGAATGATTATTCTTTTCCAAATTTTCCTTTTATGTAGTTTAGTTTCACCACAGATAAAAATATCTCATGTCCTCTACCCAGCAATTACTATATGTTTTTAGCTAGAAACTTAAAGAAACCCTTAGGTTGGTTTTATTTTTCTGATTCCTAAATCACAATAGACCAATAAAATGTGGTAACTTTGGTGGATGGATGTTGGACCACAATTTATTACTCACTCTAGAGACTGTGCCTCATGAATTGGGGCAGTCAAAAGATGTTCAAAAGAAAAAGGAGGGTGGAGAGAGAGAAAAGAATCACCCACCTTTGATGCTTTACCTGTCACCCAGAGACGCACTTTTTCAGGGATTTGTTAATTTATAGCCCCACCCAAACCACCCTCTCCCCCAACAACAAAGAACCTTGTTGCTTGCCTGCTGCTGCTACTACATCGTGAATAAGTCCAATTTTCAAATTATTATTATTATTTTTTTAAATAATGACTATTAAATATTATCCAATTCTTTAACAAGATTAAAGCATAGTACAAATTATTATTATTACTATTATGTATCCCATCACTTTTTTGTATCTGTAATGGATTAAAACATAATATGATTAACGATGATGGTGACATTTTTGTGTGCAGCGCGAATACAACAACAACAACAAAAACAACAGTTGTTGAAGAAGCCAGGAGAAGAAGAAATGAGCAAAGCCGTTTGGTCAGTGAACAAGAAAAACGAAGACATATACGAGAGAATGACTTGTGAGTCAGTGAACAAGAAAGTGAACGAAGAAGAGCATTGGGTGATGTGGAGTAGCAAAGGTATGATAAAAAGTGTGGATGAAGTGTGTAGGGACGTTGACTGGGGAGAAAAACGAGAGCTTGGAAGAATTGGGTTGGCTTTGCAAGATTATATCTGCAAGGATTTGATCGAAGAAATTGTTAGAGATTTAGGATGTTTCTACACTCTGCCTTTTGAGGCCTGTAAGAGAAGACTTTGCTTCTAAACTATACATAATGCTCTTAATAATCACTTCTTTTGCTTCTTCTTTTTTCCCCCTTTTTCTTAATCGTTTTTCTCTTGTTAAACGTAAACTTACATGGCTTTACATATTACATTTAACTTACATGCCATAGTTAGCAATTTATTTACTTATTTATAAAAACACTAATTTAATGTTAATTCACATTATAACTTTTTAAAAAGTAATTTTAACATGAGATAGTCATATAATGGTTTTGGTTGTTTCTATTTAGTATTCTACCAAGATAATGGATGGATAATTGTCTTATTTTCATAATTTCAAGAACGTTAATATCAAATATTACTATTAAATTATGAAACACTTTAAATTGAATGAAAGGGGTTAAATATGTTTGGACTATTTAAATTTGGACCTGAAATTAGAATTCAATTTAATTTCAAATTTTGATATATTTTGATCTCCAAACTTTAAAAATAAATATATATAATTCTAATTCAACAACGTTAATTTTTTCTTATGTGTTCATCACCTTCGACTCATCCTTCTCCTTCTCCTCCTTCGTCAGTGTCATTGTCGTCATCGTTGTTGTCGCTATCGCAATTGTCATCGTTGTCTCCGTATTCTCCTCATATTCTTCCTCCTCTTTCTCTTTCTTTTTCTCACTTATCTCCACTTAATTTATAACACATATTTTGTCATATTTAACGAGAAAATTGGCATCTATTTTACTCAAATTTACCAACAGAATTAGCGAGAGATTAAAAAAATGTACAATTTCAAAAATTTATTTACTAATGGATTTATGAATTTTGAAAAAAATAAATTACAAACGGATAATTTATCAACGAATTTTACCACAACATAGTCAAAGTTAAAATGAAAACTCTGACATCCATTTTACCAAGTATATGTAATAAGTAATATAATATTTAATAGAAACTTTTAATAGATTCTATGTAACATATTTTATTAATTGATTTTTTATTTCGTCAATAAAAGTCTGTGAATATAATATTTTTTATAGTTGACTTAACCGATGTAATTTATACTAATGAAAATAAAATCATAAACATGTTATATACATGCTAATTTTTATGAGCTAAAGATAATTATAAAATCTTAATCAAGAGTCCATGCGCTAAAGATAATTATAAAATTTTAATCAAATCATAATCATAAATGATTTCTACATCAAAAAAAAATTTGTGAAAAGTAAATTTACATGTGTATACAAAGTTGTCAATTTGGTCATCTTCACAATATCTAGTCCAGGTTCACATGGGTTAGCGCAAAAAAAAAATCTATTGACCAAAAAGTCTTTTATATTAAAAAAGTTCACAGAGCCGGTGGGTTTTTCTTTAAACATGCAAAAATATTATTCTTTTAAATTGATCTTTACTCTAATTGACCTTTGGTTCTAATTGACCTTCTGTCCGATTATCTCGACCTTCATTGTGGGTCAGTCTATCTTGACCTTTTGCTTAGGCCGACTCAGAACAATTCATCTAAACCTTCAACTTGGGATGACTCGTTGTTAGAATGAACATGTGCCAAACCGTCTATGCCTTTGACCCAAGATGACCCGTCTAGACCTTCGAGCCCGAACTAGTCCGTATCGATTTTTAGTCCGTTTCGACTTTCGACTTGACTTGACATTCGGTCTAAAATGGCTCAACTTGTACCTTTAACATATACTAAAGATATTATTTTTAAGAGTTAATTAAAGTCTTTATAAATGGTCAAATCCACTTTATCTCTAACCTAACGCAATTAAGAGGAAACTTTGGGAGTTGAATTTACTTTTGGTCCCTCATTTGGAGACCTCCTAAAATAACATATTCAAAAGTGGGTTAGAGCGGACTCATCAGCCATGAAACTATATGTATATAAACATGTCTTATGAAATATGAAATGAAATAAATAAATAAATAATTAAATAAATATTACTTATCACACTTGAAATAAATGAAAACTTGTTAGACATTTACAATGTGATTTTCTAATTTGTGCTATTAATTTATGAAAATCTAAACTCAAATTTAAAAGAGTTCTTAAAACATAAATACTAATATTATCTCCTAATTTTAAATTTTTAAAATTCAAATGAAATAAAAAAAACTTTTAATAATTCAATTCACCGGGTTATAAAATTCAAAGGAATCCAATAAATATATTACTCGAATTCAAAGTTAGAAAAAAAATAGTAAAACAAAAAGTTTAGGATAGAAAGAACGGATAAATTTTAAACCAAATATCTGTGTTCTTATGAAACAGCTTTAAAATTGCCAAAGAATTAAAAATGCAGCAGGTTGAATTGAATTTGTTTCACCGAACAACACCGCTTCCTTTGAATCAATAATTGCACCAAAAGTGCACGGCCGCTGCCACCCAATTTTCTGCTCGCGTGCCGACAACGGACTCTGAGCTGCCTGGGAATTCAGCTCTTCCTGTCCTTCGATTCGCTTTGAAATTCATTTTAAACTGTACAAGGTATCACACTTTTTTTTTTCGTTAAAAAAAAAGAGAGAAAATTGGTCAAAAATTCCCAAATAATTTTAAAAATGTCATGTCAAAAATTTAGATTATTTTTACTTTTGAATCATTTTAATTTGACACACGTCACTTTCCAAATTTTTACATATATATTTTTAAATAATATTAATGCTAATTAAATGGAAGGATCAAATTAATTTTATTAAAATAGTAATAAAATTTAATTGAGTCAAAAAGAAAATATAAAGACAAAAATAATCATAAACTTAAAATTTATCATTTTGTTATTTTAATCTAATTAATTACGAATTTTATTTTTATTAAAAAAAACTTATGCAAATTTCTTGCAGATACACAATATTTACTGTCATTAGTCATGTAATAAAATTAAAATAAAAGTACGTGAGTCAAAAATTGAAGGAAAATCAACTAGCGATGAATACATATTTATTAAAACTGTGTTCTGTAAATATTTTTTTAAGAGAGCAAAAGACACATACATTTAATGAAAACAAGGGGAAGGAATGGATCCTATAAGATACTAAATAATTATTATAAAAGACTTTAAGGATGTATAATTAGAAAAAAATTTATTAATTAATGAAGATTATTTAATTAATAACTTGGTTCAGTCATGAATTTTGGGTTATTAATTACTACAAATATAATCTCTAATTATATTATAATTTTTTATTAAAAATAAAAATTATTTTAGAGGATATCAATCAATATGTTTCTGTTTAGAAAAATTAAAATTTTGAGAAAAAGTTATATAAGAGTACTTAGTGGAGGACAATGACTTAAACTTACATAGTTCTTAGATTATCATACTATACTGTTTCAATTGAGGAAATTCAACGAAAATTTTCAAGTTTGATTAACCTAAATAATTTTTTTTCATGTCAAGCAAAGTGTTCGCATGAGGAGAAAAGAATCCATTTTTTTACTTATTATTATAACTTTTTTAATATAAATTTATTACTACTTGAGAAAGATAAATTTATTATATTCGAATAATACGATAAATTTATTACATAAAAAAATAAATTATTTTATAAAAAGTTAAAAAATAAATTTATTCAAAAGAAAAATGATTGATTCAAAATATTTTTTGACTTTTCAATTTCACCTTGATATAATTTTATTTTAAAAATAAAGAAAAATTAAGGGTGAAAAAAGAAAAAAACAAAGTGAAGATACATAAAATAGAAAAAAAAAACCTCGCATGAAGTTTATAAAATAAAGAAGTTAATATAAATAATATAATAATATATAAAAATAATTTTAAAATACATATAAAAATATAAATAAATAAAAAATTGGGGAGTCAATGACTCCCTATTTCACAATTAAAATTCGCTGGTGATCACGATTACATATTTTTTTTTATAAAATTTAAATCTCAAATATATTTTTCTCCTAATTGACAATTTGTTTAGACCTTTCTTCGTATTTGGTTCCATTCGGTAATACATGCATCAATAATATCCAAGCATTGATGTGAGTTTGGGAGGAAATATGATTTTCAAATTTAAGGTTTTCAATCTTTCAATGAAGTTTAAAGAATAAACCAATACAAACATGAAATCTTACAATTTTTATAAACAGGAAAATGTTGTTATTTAAGTAACAACAAAATTCAAAAAATAAATAATATAAATACTCATAATTTATATTAAATATTAATCTAAAAATTATCTTCAATTAATTTAATCTAATTAAATATGGTTTTTTAATTTAATTTAATTTAGCTTTATGTTAAACATTAATCTAAAACTTTTTATTTTTAAATTTAATTTAATTTAATTAATTTTTATCTTTTAAATAAAATTTATTAAATTGGTTACAAATCAACAACATTTAATGCTATTAGTCAAATAAAAAAATTCAAATTAAAAAAATATTGATAAAAATTGAAGAAAAATCAACCATAAAAATAAAGATATTTTTTTTTTAGCGACTAAACATTTTTGTGACTAATTATCATACGAAACATAAATTTTTAATAGCCTCAACAGCTTAGATAGATTATTAGACAGCCTGCTAATGTTCTGATTAGTTAAACCATTTAGTGTGTTATGTTCTAACTTAGTTAGATTATTGTTATTATTGTAAAAAAGGAGAAAAAAAACATAATCAGTTACAAGTTTCGTAAAGAATTATGGATACAAAAATACTGATATATATAAAGGACAAAAATAAAATCTTATCTCTCTTTTTTTACAAAAAATCTCTAATATTGATATTTATGTTTATATGAAAAATGAATATTGGCATTAACACCAATGACGAGGATCTGTGTCTTGCTGATAGTGCAACAACTCATATAAAGGACAAAAATACTTAAAAATAAAATTTTATCTCTCTCTTCCTTTTTTTTTCTGGTATCAGCTATTTAAATAAGGATTTATTTTTTTTTTTATTTCACAAATATCACTCTGTTGACCTCCCAAAATCCAGTTATAAGAAAAAGAAATAAATAGAAACGAGAAGAAAAAAATGTGTATTAACTCAATGAAAAAAATACTTTATATATGTCCTATTTAAAACAAAACAAAAAACAAAATAAAAAAAAAAAATATGCATTCGTGTTGACACTCTATATCAAGAGATCAAATGAAGTAAGGGAGTAGGGAGCAAGTACGACATTCATGTCTCCACTGGCCTTCTCCAGAGAACTGTGTTGTGGCACAATCCTGTTTGGCTCTGAAAACGAATTTTCTTCTTTGACGTTAGGTCCTGTCATCACTGTTGTTGTTGCTCCAGATGCTTCCACCTTGGAATCCAGTCCACTGATACAAAACCTAAAGTTATGGGGATCACTGTCAAAGTTTACAACCTTTATTCTCAAGTACTTCTTCTTCTCTGCAGGATTTGTGTATTGGATTGCCGATGCAACAATGTACTCGGAAGAGGTTTCAAGAGTCGAATCAAGCA
>Ga0214545_1006006_pt1 | contig 21478 bp, 10 predicted proteins | sample CNSS4metaG_FD_160064 | JGI IMG/M metagenome (GOLD analysis project Ga0214545, IMG submission 160064) | Root nodule microbial communities from cowpea collected in UCLA plant growth center, Los Angeles, California, USA - CNSS4 | ecosystem: Host-associated > Plants > Roots > Nodule | place: USA...
CAGTGGAATCAAGGGACCAGTACGTTTTGAATTGTGTGTTTAATTCAGTTTTGATTAGAATTTAGCAAACTTGTGTGAATCTGCCAAACCCCCCCCCCCCTGTGTTTTATTGTTGTGTTCATCTGGAAAATTCGCTTTGAATGAAAATATTGGTCGTTGGGAGACGACTTGGTTCAATTTCATGTACTGCATTTAATATGTTTTAATTTGGTGGGGTACGGCCTCTATCACCCATCAAGCCCAGTTTCGCACTGGCCCACTAAGCCCAGTTTAGACTAGCCCCAAGCCAAGTTTTATCTGGCCCACGAGCCTAGTTCTGTATTGGGCCCCCAAGCCTAGTTTTATCTAGCCCACGAGCCCAGTTTTGTATTGGCCCCCCAAACCCAATTTTATCTAGCTTAAGCCTAGCTTTGTCTAGCCCCCGAAGCCCAGTTTTATCTGGCCCACGAGTCATGTTTCGTACTGGTCCCCAAGCCTAGTTTTATCTGACCTAAGCCCAAGTTTGTCTAGCCCACGGATCCCAGATTAATCTAGCCCACAAAGCCCAAGTCGCCTGGCGTCCTAGGCCACTTATTCAGAAAAAAAATGCAAAAAATAAAAGTGCAAAAGATTCCCTTTGACATGTTTCGCCATTATCATTCACTTTCATCATATCACATCATCCATCATACATCATAAAAATAAATGAAATTCAATTAAAAAAAATAGTTCAAAAAGAAATTAAATTTGAAAAAATTCAATCGGAACAAGTGTTTTTTATAAATATCACCTTGTACGGTGTTTGCCAATGCATCAAATCAAACTCCTGTTGATCTTCTTTTAGACAAAGACCCTCTCTAATGGAATGATCATTTATTTCTTTGTTACAACAAGACCCTCTCCAATGGAATGGTCATTTATTTCTTTCTTCACATCAAGGTCCTCTCCAATGGAATGGTCATTTATTTCTTTATTACAGCAAGACCCTCTCCAATGGAATGGTCATTTATTTATTTCTTCACATCCAAGCCCTCTCCAATGGAATGGTCATTGATTTCTTTGTCACATTAAGACCCTCTCCAATGGAATGGTCATTTATTTATTTCTTCACATCAAGCTCCTCTCCCATGGAATGGTCATTGATTTATGTCACAGCAAATTCCTCTTCGATGGAATGGTCAATGTTTTCTTTCTTTACATCAAGGCCTTATCCGATGGAATGGTCATTTATTTCTTTGTCACATTAAGACCCTCTCAATGGAATGGTCATTGATTTCTTTGTCACATTAAGACCCTCTCCGATGGAATGGTCATTGATTATTTCTTTACATAAAGGCCCTCTCCAACGGAATGGTCATTGATATCCTTATGTTTACATCAAGGCCCTCTACAAGGCAATAGTCACTGATTTCTATGTGACATCAAGACCCTCTCCAATGGAATGGTCATTGATTTCTTTCTTTACATCAAAGCCCTCTACGAGGCTATAATCATTGATTTCTATGTTACATCAAGACCCTCTCTAATGGAATGGTCATTGATTTCTTTCTTTCCATCAACGCTCTCTGTGAGGCTATAATCATTAATTTCTTTGTCACATGAAGACCCTCTCAAATGGAATGGTCATTGATTTTCTTATGTTTACATCGGGGTCCTCTGCAAAGCAGTGATCATTGATTTATTTGTAGCATTGAGATCTTCTTCGTAGGAATGATCACCAAATCATTTTATATAAAGAGCCTCTTCTTAGGAATGGTCGAATTCACGTATAAATTTTATTTATTTATTTATTTATAAAGAAAATCTAAAAAAAAGGGAGCAAAATCTAAAAAAATATTTCTTTCTTTAAAAACAAAATCTAAAATAGAAAAAGTCAAAATTGAAAACAAAAAAGAATTTTGGAGTTTGGCATCACGACCCTCTTTAATAAAATGGTCAGTGAGTTCTTTCTTTCCTTTTGGATAAGACCTTTTTCTTGAGAATGATTGAGTTTGTTTTTACTTTCCAAATCATGACTCTCGTTATAGAATCGGTCTTTGCATCCCTTTGAATTGGTTTTTATTCACCCTCTTTCTCTTCCTCTTCCTCTTTAAAACTCTGACGAAATTGGTGTCTCATCTTTACTTATCTTTTATTATTATAATTTAAAAATATTATATTTTCATATTGTCTAGTAAAATCTAACTAAATAGGAGTAGTTATCCACGCCCAATCTCATCTTTTACTTATCTTTTTTTCTTTTCTTTTCTCTCTCTCACATCCGTAGGACCCACACTCTCTCACACACATCACTCATTCACTCTCTCACTCACTTTATTCACGTCACACACTCCTCACAATATCACTTTTTTATTCTTTTCGTTTCTTTTCTCTCTCTAACATCCGTGGGACCTACACTCTCTCACACACATCACTCATTCACTTTCTCACTCACTTTATTCACCTCACTCACTTTACACTCTCTCACTCGCCATTTTCATACACTTTTTGGTCTAATGGATACATATTACCTCACATTTGAATTTAAATTTTTCATTCTTCCGAGACAAAAGAAAAAGAAAGAAAGCCATCAACACACGCATCTACCAACAACATTAATCATCATTTTTCTCTCCATCAACATCATTGAACATGCTAAATTGACTCCTCGGGATTCTCAAAGGAAGCATGCTTCCACTCCATTTTTTCACCCGCACCTTCATCCTCACAAGTTAAATATCATATCACCTCCATTATCTTTGGGGGGATCGGGAGACAAAGGAAAAAACATACTTCCTTCACAGCCTCAATTGACCGAACCAACACCACCAACTCACGGCCAGTACAACAGAAATTCTTTTGGCAGCTAGAGGAAACCACTGTCCTCTTCATCTTACCATCACTCTCAGCTTGACAACACTATTGGTTATCAAAAATCTCTGCCCATTCTCCCTATTGGTTTTCACCCTTATCATCCAACACCAATCTTTCCTTCTTCATTTTTTTCACCATCCACTAAATCTCAATGACATTCACAAAGCCCAAGCTCACACACAAACATATCCATTATGCACTATCAACCAACACGATTTCCTTCGCCTCTCCCTCTCCCGGTTGTCATCCATTCACCATCGGGTCCCTCCAACACTAGCCACCGCTCCAACATTTCCGGAATACAATACAAACCAACACCACAAAGGAAAATAGAAAGAAAATAGACAATTGTCGGCACCAGCATCGCTGCTGGTGAGTCGGAGCTTCGGATGGAGATGCGCGACAGTGCCATGCGAAGAGTGAGAAGTTCGGGTGACGCCGGTGGAGGCTCCGACTGCGATGGACATTACCGACGATGGCTTTCGCCAATGCGGTTGTTGTGTTTCAAGCATTCCACTGGAGGGAAGGAGGATGATGCCACTACAGCACCGACGATGCCTTCTGTGATGGCTAGCGACGTTAACGGGCACTCCGGTGATGAACGGCTTTGTCGGTGGCGAACGTGGTACGTGCAGTGGCTGTAGTTTCTGTTTGCATTTGTGATAGTCTGCGGGGGTGCTTGGTGGGGAGACGTCCCACGCTGCATGAAGGAGGAGAATAATCCCTTTAATGGCTTTCTACAAAAGATAGAAGAAAGGGCTTCCTAAACCAATCATTTTTTCGTGCACCCCTGGTTTCATCTCTTACACCTCCTCATTTTGTATTGACTTGTTCTTGTGCACGCATATTTTGTTAATGCGCACCCATGTTGACTTTGTTTATTGTTCTGGGCCTGTTTTTGCTCGTTGTACCCTTACTTCCATTACACACACTTCACAATGCACTATTCTTTTGTTATTCCCACATTTCATGTTATTTTTCTTTTCTTTTCTTTTTTGTTATTCGGACCCATTCAGAAATTTTCAAACAGGCACAATCCAAAAAATAAATAAATAAAAATATGTTTTAAAAGTAATTATAAAAATAATAATTTTCTTTCTAAGATAATATAAAAAAATTATAAAATGAAAAATGAAAAAATAATTAAATGTGTCTTCAAAAGTATGAGTACTTGTGTGATCGTCTGCATCGTCCTAGTACTTAATATATTTCTTTTCAAAATAATTAAATTCGTTTTCAAAGGTATGAGTACGTGTGATCGTCCGCATTTGAGTACTTATTTTTTTCTTAAATAATTAAAATACGTTTTAAGGACCTGAGTACTTGTGTGATCGTCCGTATCCTTCTAGTACTTGATACCTCTTCCTTTTTTCAAAATAAAAAAAATATTTTATTCTTTTGTCTTTTGTTATCTGTCTGACCGATCGTGTCGTGTGATACTTATTTTCAAACAATTCAAAAATATTAAAAAATATGAAATTTTTCAAAATATAAAAATATCAACATTTTCAAAAAAAGAGTCTTTTTTAAGAACAATGTGATCCTTGATTCTCCATTATAAGATACATAGAAGCAAGGTCAGTTCTTGTCAAGTTCACCTCTAAAAAAAATCAAATCATTTTTTTTGTTTTCCAAAGATCTTGTAAAGAACTACGTAACCCTGATTTCTCACTTTAAATGAGAATATGTAGGACCAAGGTCAATCCTTGTCGGGCCCAAAAATAAAAAAAAATATTTTTGTTTATTTTTAGTATTATTTGTCTCATTTTTTGGGGAAAATTAAAAAAAAAACATTTTGTTTCTTTTTTGGTTCGTCATCCCGTCGCGATTTCAGTTGTGACACTATCAAAATTGGGTTTTAGAACCCTAAAAACAGAACATAGGAGAGTGTTAGAAGGCTGGAAGGAGTGCCCGAGGGTGTAGATCAAAAAGCACTTTTGGAGCTGGAATTCTAGGTTAGGGGAGCTTCCATTTCCTGTTTTAATGATATTATATGCAATTGCGTTATATATATTGATGCATGAAAGTCTTTCCCAAAACCAAATTCTTGTTTCGTTTAACTTCTTGATGTTTGTTGTATATGGTTTTAGAGAGAGTATACATGTGCTTGTGGTTTCCATTGTATTGAGTTGTCTTTCTGAACTCATCACTTCTATGATTATTATGATTCTTCTTTTTGCCTTGGCGTAATGTTTAGAGTTTTTCTTCTATATACGACACACTTATGATTATTATTTACTATTATTATTATTATTATTATTATATTACTATTATTATTATTATTATTATTTTATTATTATTTTATTTTACTATTATTTTATTGGTATTTTTATTATTATCCTTGTTTTATTTTAATGATTATTTTATTATTATTATTATTATTTTATTATTATTGTTTTATCTTATTAATATTACTATTTTATTTTTATTTTTCATTTTATATTTTTATTATTTTCATTATTTTTTTATAGTTTCATTTTATTGTTATTATTATTTATATTATTATTTATATTTTATTATTGTTATTATTATTATTATTAATTTCATTTCATTTTATTTTATTTTATAATTATTTTTATTAGTATTATTGTAAGGTCCACTTTTTTTGCTCCTAATGTTTAAAGGCCTAGCCTTAACTATTAGGCCTAAGGCTAGCCCAATGGGTACCCTAAAATCCCATTTCCAACCCTAACCCTCTCATTCTGTCGTTTTCTAGAAACTGTTCCTCTCCTTCCTCTAACAGCTGAAAAATAAAGCTCTACTAGGGTTTGAGTGAGCTCTTCCCTTCCTCCAAGCTTGGTGAGTGTTTCCCTCCATGTAAGTTGAGCTCCAACTTTAGCCTTTCTTTTTCCAGTCTTTTTGCTCTGGTTCAAAAATGGGTTCTTTCCAAAACCCCACCCTCGTGCTGGTGTTCATTTCTTTTTAGTTTTCTGGCGTTCTTGAAGCTGTGGTGCCCTTCTGCTGGTGTCTAAAACCTCCTCTTAGTAGCTTTTGTTAAAGTAAGGGAAGCTAGGGTTTTCTTATTTTTAAGTTATTTTGCCTATTGGGTTTGTTTTACATTATGGGTGTTTGATATATATTGTTGGTCGTGTGAGAATACATTGTTTGTGCTCATGGTGTTGTCTGAATCTGGTTTGGCATGCGTGAGAGCAGGTGGATTCTGCTGAACTTGCCAAGGCGAGCTGGGTGGTCGCTCAAAACGAAAATTGGTTGGATGCTTGTATGTTCCCAATAATTGGTTGGTCTATTGTTTTAAAAAGCTCAAGTATGATGCCTTGTATGTTTTATATGATATCATGGGATTGGAATTGATGAGTTTGGTATGAATAAAGTCATGAATCATGATTGGTTGGTTGGTTGGATATTGGCATGAGATTATTATGCCTAATAAACTTGTGGTTGGTTGGAGAGACATGACTGTGGTATAAGATGGACGTAATTCCATGAATCTCGTGGTGAGATTTCATGGTGGTGTCGTAGTGTATATAATTAGGTAAGGATTCAAGTAAGGATTACATCCTGAAACTCTAACGAGTCAGTTAGTCTTACTAGAGCAAACTGAATCAAGCGCAGGCATCCGGTGAATCCGACCGATTATATGTATCCGGATAAATTAAGTCTTAGAGTCATGTTGTTTTCTATTACATGCTTGGATGATTGATGTGTTCTTGATTTTAAATCACATGCCTAATTGTATGATAAAAATATGTTTACTCCAGCTTACCTTATTTGCTTGTGTTTATCTTCTTGTGTGGTTTTCCTTTTTACAATGATCACCAATTTCTTTGTGTGAGCAGATATAGGAACCCTTGGTAATCGTAGTGACGATGGGAATGCTGCAACGTAGTAGTCATGCGATGATGTTGGGCTCACTGTTGAGCTCACGTTTGAACTACTTTTGTAGTTTTGTAATCCCTTCCTTATGAGCAAGCTCTTTTTGATAATTGTTGAACTTTTAAATTTTGTTCATGGCATTGTGTTATGTCTTAGTCTTTCTTTTCGAGTATATTTTGAATAACTGTAATGGTTGATACATATATACTCCATGACATTGCTCTTTTATATTATATCATATCTGATGTTTCATTTATAAGATTTATTCTCTATTAAATGGGATGTTACAATTTTTATTTAATTTTATTTACTATTATTTTATTATTATTGTTATTATTATCATTGTTTTGTTTTATTGATGATTTTATTATCATTATTGTTGTTTTATTATTATTGATTTATTTTATCATTATTATTATTATTTTATTATTATTATTATTATTATTTTTTAACATTATTGTTTTATTTTATTTAATAATTATCTTTATTAATATTATTATTTTATTATTATTGTTATTATTATCATTATTTTATTTTATTTATGATTTTATTATCATAATTATTGTTTATTATTATTGCTTTATTTATTATTATTATTATTATTATTATTATTATTTCATCTTATTAGTATTATTGTTTTATTATTATTATTTCATTATATTTTATTATTAATTTCATTATTATTATTATTATTATTATTATTATTATTATTGTTGTTGTTGTTGTTGTTGTTATTTTTTTATTATTATAATTATTACCATTTTATTGTCCTTGCGATATTTTGGGGCAACTGTATGTGTTCTTCTTTGTTTGTATATTGTTTGGTTGTCCAGAATTGTGTGTTGGGTATAACATTTTGTTTTAATGGTTTTATGTAGATTTATTGTGATTCTCTAGGATGTATAAAAGCAAGAATATGGTTTGATGTATGACTATGTGATATTGTGTAGTTAAGTTCAACTTAATGATATGAAAGTATATTTACCTGTCATGGATGCATGCTTTCCGTGAACTGAGTGTCTTGTGTAAATCATTTTATTGCCCGTGCGATATTTTGGGGCAACAGTTATGTGTTCTTCCTGGTTTGTATATTGTTTGGCTGTCCAAGATTATGTGTTGGGTATAACACTTTGTTTTGATGGTTTTATGTGGATTTATTGTGATTCTCCGGGATGTATAAAAGCAAGAATATGGTTGTGTTTGATGTATGACCATGTGATATTGTGTAGTTAAGTTCAACTTAATGATATGAAAGTGTATTTACATGTCATGGATGCATGTTTTCCGTGAACTGAGTTTCTTGTGTAAATAGGTTCATTAGAACCTATTCTAGAGTGTCAAATACTAGTAAATTATCAGTTATTGATGTGGCATCTGACATAACGGTGTAAACCGCCAAGAGATAGGCCACAAAGTGAACTCTAGAGTAAAACCCGAGAGTAGGTGCTTGGCGACAGAAGTGGTCTCGCCAGGTGGTGTGTTGTAGAATTGGGCTTGGACCAAAATGCAGTGGGTTAGCGCCAGCGGCGCCAAGTGTTTTACCAGGTGGTCTAGAGTGCGAGTTAACCTAGCGACGTGGATGTTGTGCTAGGCAGTTTTGGATGCAGTGGTGGATTATGTGAGGGATTCTACACAACTTTGGATGGAGGTCTTGATGTGATGCTTTGCTGGGGGCGTAGTTATGAGTGCAACTTGTATTGGGGTAACACATGGCCACTCGAGGTTGTAGCTTGGTGGTTTTGGAAGTCCAATGAAGTGTGCGAAATCGTGGCTTGTACGGATGGGTTCTGGAAGATTGCCCTCCTCGGTGTTATTAGACGAGTTTGGTAATTTTGGGACAAATACGGACTATGGTTCGTATTGGGGAATTCCACTTGGTGTCGCGGATCGTGACCGTGGTAAATTTATTCTCACGTGTGGACTATTAGGTGGTGGCCTATAGTCGGAGGGGCGAGTAGACACTCGTGGTAGCAAGGATCGATCAATGTAATCATCAAATGGTGTAGAATCAAGAAGCGTCCAGAGGAAGATTTGGAAGTCGGGGATTAAGGATTATGCCTTGTGAGTCTTAGGAAAAGCAACACTCTTATTGGGTTTTGGTGAACAGGTAAAGGTTGTGCTCTTGCTAGATTTTGGTGAGCAGGCAAGTGTGGTTGCTTGTAAGTCCTAAGGAAAGTAATACTCTTACCGAGTTTTGGTGAATAGGTAAGGGTTGTTGCTTGTTCTTCCGAAGAGGCGTTAGGGTGTAGGAAAGGAAACTGGTTGGTTATGAGAGAATATTATACTATGTGATAAGACTTGGGAGTATTAGAACTGTTGGAATATTGTATGGTTATTTATTATATTGTGTAGTGCAGTTTTATTCTATTGAGCTCACCCTATCTGCTTGTGTTTGGCGATGATCGTGTAATACGTTACATGAGAGCAGATGATGTTACAGGTGGTGTTGGTGAAGCATAGATTCGGAGAGGGGCTAGCTTGGGGAAAAACCTTTATGATGTTTTATTGTTTTATAGATTTTAAACATTTTGTAATCAGTTATCTTACTAGATTCATAGTTTGTAATCGACAATCATAGTTTGTGGATTTTGATTTATTGCGGTATAATAAATTGTAAATTTCCTTGCATTTTGGGAAAAGGAATTATTATAAATGCGATTTCATACTTTTCCCTATTCTAATTATTTAAATTAGTAATGTCCAACCAGAATGTTACATTTAAGAAGTAGCAGCCCTAATATAATCGAAAACAAAAATGGTAGGCTCCAAAGAATTAATGAGTTGCACACTAGTTACCTAGGATTTCAATATCCTTTACTATTTCCATATGGTGAAGATGGATATAGACATGATGTTAGTCACCGAGATATAACGATTGGGAATAATACAAAGAGAAATTGGCTAACAATTAGAGAATGGTTCTATTTTAGAATTCAGACAAGACAGAAAGAAGCATAAACAGTACTAAGATCAAAGAGATTGTTTCAACAATTTGTGGTTGACAGTTATACTATGATAAAGTCTAAAAGGTTGTCATTTATTAGGAATAACCGATCAAATCTTAGAGTGGATAAGTACAATAATCTTCGTCAACCAAGGTCCAATATGCAAGAAGAAGGATCAAATAAGGGGAAAAGGGTGGTGTTACCTTCGACTTTTGTTGGAAGCACAAGATTTATGAATCAATTATATTTTTATGGAATGAAAATTTGTAGTTATGTTGGTTTTCCATATTTGTTTGTAACTTTCACATGCAATCCTAAATGGTCTGAGATACGCAGGATACTATCTAATATGAAGTTGACACCTTCTGGTAGGTAAGACTTGATCTCAAGGGTGTTTAAAATTAAATTTGATCAACTTCTAACAGACCTAACCAAGAATCATTTACTTAGAAAGGTTATTGCATGTTAGAATTATTTCAATTTTTATGACGAATAAATATTAATAGTTCCTTATCTCATGTTATAACTTTAATATGTTTTGAATGCAGATATGTATACTATGGAATTGCAAAAGCGCGGTCATCCACATGCACATCTACTACTATTTTTTCATTCCAATTGCAAATACCCAACTGTAGATGATATTGATAGGGTGATATCAGCTGAAATACAATGTACTAAACAAAAACCAAAATTATACCAATGTGTCAAGGACCATATGATTCATGGCCCATGTGGATTATCAAACAAATCTCTACCTTGCATGAAAAATGGTAAATGCTCACGATTTTATCCCAGGATGTTTCAAAAACACAACTACTATTTCTAAAGCTGGTTTTTCACACTACCATAGAAGGGATAATTCAATAACTATTGTAAAGAATCATATATCCTTAGACAACCAATCTGTTGTTCCATAAAACTCAAAGTTGTTGCTTAAAGATCAAGTTCATATCAATGTGGAATGGTGCAATAGAAGTACCTCGATCAAGTACTTATTCAGATACATTAACAATGGTTATGACACAATAACAACAATTATAGTTGATAATACCAATCTTTCTTCTGTTTTACATCAACTTGTAGATGAAATCAAACAATATGTTGATTGTAGATATATATCTCCAAGTGAAGCATGTTGAAGAATATTTTAATTTCCCATTCATGTAAGAAATCCAGTTGTAGAAAGACTATTTTTTAATCTTCTTGGTGAGCAATCAGTGTATTTCAAGGATAACGATTATATTGACGATATACTAAGAAAACCTACTATTGCAGAATCAATGTTTACAAATTGGATGGAATGCAACAAAATGTATGACGGTGCAAGAAAGTTAACATACCCACATTTTGTTTCAAAGTTTGTATATGTAAAAAAGGATAGATGTTGGAAACCAAAGAAAATTGACAACATAATTGGAAGACTAATTTGGGTTCCACCAATAATAGGAGAACTTTTCTATCTGAGGAGTATGTTAACTGTAGTCAAAGGGCTATTGTCTTACGAAGACATTAGGACAATTAACAATATAGTGTACCCAACATTTAGAGATTCCTGTGACGCTTCTGGATTCTTATCAAATAATAATGAATACATAGAAGCCATCAAAGCAGCGAAAGATTGGGGATGTGTTCACTTCCTAAGGAAACTATTTGTAATAATGTTATTTTGTGATAATCTTAATAGATAAGACCAAGTATGGGAAAAGACGTGGCATTGGTTATCTGATGGTATATTGTACAAGGAAAGAATAACTATTGCAAATCCAGGTAAATTAAATATATTCACCAAAGTAACATTGTTATTTAACACAAAGATATTATGTTACTAATTCAAATATTATTGATGCAGAACTACAACTAAGCAATGACATCTTAAAAAATTTAACTTTATCTGAAACATAGCACCTTCTACAGATTAATAGAAGAAGCTTGAAACAGTTTCCATCAATCCCTTATCCTAATCATTTTGTAATAACAAATTGTGACAGTAGATTGATATACTCTGAACTTGATTATAACATGGTCGAAAAAAATAATATATTTCAAAGAAACTTCAATTGCATGACAGGTAAATCATTGTCATCTAATTTCATGTAATGACTTGGTACTAAATATTTAAAATAATTTGTTGTTTATTAATCATAACGTCAATTGACTTATTTAATTGTATAGGTGAACAAAAGAACATATTTGAAAAGGTAAACCAGGCTGTTATGAACAACATTGGAGGACTCTTTTCTTTGTACGGATATGGTGGCACAAGAAAACCTTTCATGTGGTTAACATTGTCCTCAGTGCTACGATCATAGGGAAAAATTGTCCTAATAGTGTCATCAAAAGAAATAGCATCACTTTTATTACTTAGAGGAAGAACATCACATTCTAAATTTAGAACTCTCATTCCTACACTAGAAAATTTGATTTGCAACATCGAACAACGTTTTAATGCAACACAACTATTAAGACTAACTCATCTTATAATATGGGATGAAGCACCAATGACACAAATTTTGTTTTGAAGCTCTAGACAAAACATTATGAAAGACCACATCACATGTAATTCAGCTTTTGGAGGAAAGGTTGTTGTATTTAGAGGTGACTTTAGGTATATTCTACATGTCATTCCTAGAGGAACTCGATCAGACATTGTCCACGCAACTGTTAATGCATCATACCTATGGGATCACTCTCAGGTATTCACATTGACCAAGAATATGCGATTATTACAATCAAGACTACAAAAATCCACAACAACAAAAATTCAATAGTTCTGTGATTGGATAGTTAAACTTGGAGATGGAAAGTTGTGTGAACCAAATGATGGAGTAGTTGATATTGAAACACCACATGAATTCTTGATAACATAATTCAATGATCCTATTTAAGCTATTGTGGCATCCATATATCCATAACTAATTCGAAACTATAACAACGAACATTATCTGAAGAGTAGAGCGATATTAGCCAATATAATCAAGATTGTTGATGAAATCAATCAGTACATTTTTTCGTTGATTCCTGGTAAATGCATTCTTATTTACTTATCTCCATATATTTATTAATACCTTCTACATAAAAAATAACTATTATTAATATTATTATGTAGGAGAAGCAAAAAATATCTTAGTGCGGATTGCATTGATAAATCTGATAATTTTACAAATGATGACATGAATGTCATTACTCCAGAATTTTTGAACTCATTGACTACTTCAAGAATGCCAAGCCATAACATCAAACTCAAAATTGGAGCACCTATAATGTTATTAAGAAACTTGGATCAATCAAAGGGATTGTGCAATAGAACCAAGTTAATTATCATAAGATTAACTAATCATGTCATTAGAGCAAGGGTTATTACGGCAAACAAGAATGGAAATAAGGTATATATACCACGAATGTCTATGTCTCCATCTTAGTCTCCATGGCCATTCAAGCTAATTAGAAGATAATTTCCAATTATGTTATCCTAGGTCATGACAATAAACAAATCTCAAGGTCAATCATTAGGTTTTGTGGGATTATACTTGCCCACACCAATTTTTAGCCATGGACAACCATACGTTACAGTTTCTAGGGTTTAGAGTAAATCAGGATTAAAGATATTAATCCATGATAAAGACAAAAGACTTTGATTCATACAACAAATGTTCTATTCAAAGAAGTCTTCCAGAATGTGTAACAGAAAACAACTTAGATCTATATGAATGTTTTGTATGTCAACATTATTTACTATTTGCATTTTTCTATATCTATTGCAGATCTACTATAAATAAATAAATAATAAACATAATTGAACGCTTAAATGGCCAACATGATCCTCGCAACATAATTGAACAAATTTTAAAACAAACACATGTATATATTTATACAACATTATTCAATTTTTTCAATTTAATACCTATTAAAACAAAGTCCAACAACTATATAAAGAAAATCAAGACAAAGCATTACTTATTCTCAATTCAAAACAGGAATGAAATCTAAAGAAACGAATTGCAGCGGTTTCGATCCTTACCAATAAAGTTGTACTATGCTTCCTTTTTCACTTTTTTTTCCTTTCCATCTTTATCTGATACATTGTATAAAATAATCTTACCCAAAAATCATCCTTTATCATTTAAAACAACAACCAACTATAACATCCCGACCAGATATTACGGATTTAAATATTAAAATAAAGAAATATAATTAAACTGCATTTAATGAAATATAATTTCCCAAAAAATGCGGGAAATTTTAAAAAATTTATTACCTCGACAATAATCCAAAATCCATAATAATAAATACTATTATAATTATCCAAAAGTCTAGTAATATCAATGATTACAATTTATTTGAAGTCATAAAAACAATATAAAAACTCTAAGAAAATCCTTCACCCAAGTCTAGGCTCGTTCCGGCTCTATACCTCACCAAACCCACCTGTAACATCATATGTTCACGTATACCACGTATATGATCATCACCACATACAAGAAGATATGGTGAGCTAACAGAATAAACATATATATAATACATTTATATACATAACACAATCACACCAAATGAATTTCATCCTTTGCGAGCCACAACTAGCACACTCACACAGACAACACTCGCCAAAATCATTTAAGAATATAATATCACGCCCCACAACCAAAATATTATATAAAAAAATTATATAATTAAAGTAATTATAATTTAAATAGCACATAAATGACACACATAGGACTTGAACTCAAGTCCTCTCACAACAACTAAGTACTCTCAACCATTTGAGCTAGTACTTTTCCACATCATACTTGTCAGAATTAAATGCCATAAAGGCTTCTATTGCACGCATTTATTAATTAATTAATTAATTAAATTTAGCGGATCTCACACTAACAACCTAACCAACACTATAACAATAAATGATTAAGTTTTTGACCCTAATGACACCTAATATATTTCTATATACACCACCACAAATTAAATACTAACAATATTATCATTAATACAGTTACCAATAAGTTGTACACATATAAATATTCAATATACATGTTCTATTTCAATGGACCTCTTATTAAAATATGGTATTTTGCAAAGTCCACCATCAAAGAACACATACTAAAGATACAAAAATAACATCTCCAAATTATATTAGCATCTTAACAAAAGAAACCACTATAAACTTATTTGTGCAACTACATCACACTTTCTTCTTACAATCAAATAATTCATCTATATTTTCAACTATAATTGTACCTACTAATATATCTGGATAATCAACATTTTTTCATTAATGTTATTCGGTTTTTATCTAAGTAATAATTACGACGTTTAAATATAATTAACACATTTTATAACTTCATCTTTATCAAATCATTTTATGTATTCCTTTTCATTGCTTGACTAAAATTTTGTAATTATTACAAAATATTAAATTTCCTTTCAAATAAATAAAAAAACGTAAAGATCAAGCATATTGATCATAACGTGCCCACAATTTTCATTAATGTATCAGTATTAGAAAATCGTTTAGTCAAATTATTTTTATATAATAATAACTCATATTTATTTAATTACTACAAACTCATTATTATATTTTCAATATTCATCAATATCTCATTTACAATGAAAAGTATTAATTATCCATCAAATTATCTTACACCTTAAACAAATGTAAGTAACATGTTAGCAAGTTAAAGAATGAATATATATAGTAAATTAAACACTATAATGTGAAACCAAATTAAAATAACGAAGACAAATTTAGGTGGGAAATTTCATAGTAACTTAAACAAGGTATGCAATATATAATATCCACAATGGCAAACACTATATTGTCAGGGATAAACAACATTTACTACGATATTTCCCATAAGTCTAACAAAATAAAACAAACATTCCTTCATAAGCCATCTAGTTAAGCAGTGGCAAACCGACCAACTTGGTCATGTACAAAATCCACCGAACTCAAAACTTCTATGCACCAAGACTTTTATGGTACTCATTTGGGGGCATTTGTAGGTCATTCCAACCAACATATTTCAAAAACCACGAAATTCATTTTTTCCCAAAACTCCCTACTAAGCAATCTAGCTAAGTCGTGCCACACCGACCAACTTCGCCAAGTGCAAAACCCACCGAACTCAAAATGGTTTGTGCACCAAGACTTTTATGGCACTCATTTAGGGGCATTTGTAGGTCATCCCAACCACCATATCTCAAAAACCAAGAATTTCATTTTTTTCCCAAAACTCCCTACCAAGCCATCTAGCTAAGCCATGCCACACCGCCAAAAGTAGTCAAGTACAAAACCCATTGAACTCAAACCTTTTATGCACCAAAACTTTTACGCTACTCACTTGGGGACATTTGGAGCCAATCCCAACCACCATATCTTAAAAACCACGAATTTCATTGTTTCCAAAAACTCCCCAACAAGCCATCTAGCGAAGTCGGGCCACACCGCCAAACTTGGCCAAGTACAAAACCCACCAAACTCAAAACTTTTGTGCACCAAGACTTTTATGGTACTCATTTGGGGAAATTTGGAGGCCATTTTAACCACCATATCTCAAAAACCACGAATTTCATTTTTTTTTCCAAAACTTTTGTGCACCAAGACTCCTCGCTCATTAGTAGCCGACGGGAACTCAACCAGTTCCATGCCCATCATGTGTCGAACCACCGAGCACATCCCAGACCCCTATTGGACTTAGTCCTTCAAGCCCAAACACCACACCACATGCATATACATCCTATACCTAGGATAAAGAAGCCAAATCATATACACAAGCACACACAAACATGGAATTTCGCATAAACTCGCTTAAGCTAGGGACTCTCGCCAAGGCTAATTTACCTAGCCTGAGCGAGCTTAAAACAACAACCTCATCACGTTATCTCGCTTAGGTGAGATCCTCTCGCCTAGGCGAGATCATCTCTCGCCCAAACACCCAATTCAGTCTCACGTGAGTTATAATGCAAGCACACATCCACTTGGATCGCGACATCTCACTTAGGCGAGACCGTCTCACCTAAGTGAGACCCTGGTTCGTTCAAAACCCACAAAACTCCTTGTCTAGATGAGAAGTCGCGCTCAACACGCGCAAACTTCATCACTACCTCGCTTAGGCGAACCTGACTCGCCTGAGCGAATGTATGTGTCGCTCAAACCCAATCCTCATCGCCTGAGCGAGAAGCTCGTGTGGCAACAAGTTTGCGTTTCTGCTAATCTCGCCTAGGTGAGCCTGGCTTGCCTGAGCGAGAAATGCAGACTCCTACACTGATCACGCATGCAACAACAGCAACCAAAACACCAATTCACACTCCACTTCATACCAAAGCAGCTCGTATCGATTGCAGCAAACATACAACATATTTTAAATACAATACCGTTCCCCAACCCTTACATTTTCACAATAGCAGCTTACCTAGTGCAAACATCCATCATGATCATACATTTAGGTAAAAAAAACACCAATAGAACAATACCCAAATAGCAACCCGTAATTCCTCACATGGGGAACACGAAATTTCATGGCAAAACAGCATCACAAGCATGCAATATGACCAAAAGCATACGATTACAGTTCAGCTCCCCTAACCTGTAATTTTAGAATGAGATTGAGACAAAGAGAAAGTTCCTTGTTCACCAATACCTTACTTCAGCCCTTTGCACACCCAATTCAACCTTTCACTCTCCAATTTCGCTCTCCCCTTACGCTACCACAAAACAATTGCAGAAACCCTTCTTTCTACCTAAAGTTTTCCTTTTATAGGTGTCTTTAAAATGGGTTTTAAAAATAAAACGAAATTGGGCTTTATTGTGGTTTTAATTCCCCTTCAAGGTTAATTATTTGGTGGGTTTCCAACCCTGCGCAATTCTGCTAGGTTCTCTCTACCTTTCCACATTCATCCCAAGCTAAGTTTAGTAAAAAAATAAAAGTTAAGTTTCGTCTACCAAGGTTTGAACTCGTGACCCTCCACTCATAAGGGCAACACACAACCATTATGCCACTTCATGTTTGGTGATACCCTCCAATCAATAATAGTTTACATTATCAATCCCATACTCATACATATTATTAAAAATTAATAATAAAACAACAACACATAATTGACATACATAGGACTCGAACCCAAGTCCTCTCACACAAACAAAGTACTCTCAACCACTTGAGCTAGTACTGTTCCACACCATATTAAACAATAATTAATGCCATAAAGGCGCTTCCTACCCACATTTATTACTTAAGTAATTATTTAATTAATTAATTTTTGCGGGTCTTACAACCACCATATCTCAAAAACCACGAATTTCATTTTTCCCAAAACTCCCCACGAAGCAATCTAGCTAACTCGTGCGACATAGACAAACTTGACCAAGTGCAAAACCCAACGAACTCAAAACTTTTATGCATCAATACTTTTATGGTAATCATTTGGGCGTATTTGGAGGCCATCCTAACCACCATATCTCAAAAACCACGAATATCATTTTTTTCCCAAAACAAGCCACCATGCTTTGTAGTCGCGGTACACCGCTATACTTGGCCAAGCGCAAAACCCACCCAACTTAAAACCTTTTTGCACCAATACTTTTACATTACTCATTTGGGGACATTTGGAGGACATCCGAACCACAAAAATCTCATAAACCAATAAATTCATTTTATCACAAATCTTGGCACCATGTTAGCTATAGCTAAGTCGTGACACACCGTCTTACTTGGCGTAGTGCCAAACCCAACCAAATCAAAACTTTTATGCGCCATAACATTTACAATAGTAACTTGGGGACAATTGGAGGCCATTCCAAAAACCAAATCGTAAAAAACACGAATTCCATTATGCCCCAAATCTTGGCACCGTGCTAGCTAAACTACTGTAAATGGCAACATTATAGTCTTTTGCTTGTGACAAATTAGTGTTAGCCTCTATAACAAAAAACTTACATTTTTTTTAGGATAACAAAGACATTTAGATAAACTTTGTGTTTAAGGAGATGAAGGGGAATGAAGGGGAGGGACGATTCAAAGCAATAAGGGCTGAATCTTAGTGGATCGTGGCAGCAAGGCCACTCTACCATTTACAATACCCTATCGCGTATTTAAGGCGTTTGCAAAGGATTCTACCCGTTGTTCGATAGGATTTGCGCTTCAAGGCATCTCGCAAGGATGATTCTCCTTACAAGGTTCACCAACGACACGTGCCTCTTGGGGGCCAAGGCCCCTACTACTGGTCGGCAAACAAACAACAGGCACACACATCGCTTCTAGCCCGGATTCTGACTTAGAGGCGTTCAGTCTGTTGGCAAAAGCAGAAGACAAGTTAAAATGCTAAAGCAAGATTTTGATGATGATAAAAGAAACCTAAATGCCATATGGAAGATAATATGAAGACAAATGTGCTTAGAATGTGATAATTGATTATGACTTAGGATAATTGATTATCCTGAGCTGAGTTCAATTTTTCAAAAAAGCACTAGATAATCGATTATCCTTGTCAGTTTGAATGTTACTGTTCAGTTTTTGACCTAATTTTTGAAACCCTTATTTAATGAACATCAGAGTTACTTCGAACTTACCTTTTTGAGAAGCTAGAGTATTAGTGTTGTGATTGCAAGAGAATTCTTTGAGTGTTTTAAAAATAGCTTTGAAAAACCTAGTATGGGTAGAGCGATAACTTTTCCTAAGAGGGTTTCTAAGAGATGGAGTGTTGTTGCTGTTGCTATGAAAGCTAGGTCAAGTTCTCTGTGTGATTCAGAGAAAGGATGTTCATCTCTTGTGGCTTCAAGAGAGGTGTTTTCTTTCCCTATTATCTTGTTATCTGATTGTAATCTGATATTTGTTAGTGATTGAGTTAATCTTTTTATTTAAAGAGATTAACAACTAGACCTAGGATTTTTTTATCTGAACCAATATAAATATATGTGTCAATTCTTCTTCTCTATCTCTTTATTCTTATCTATTATTGCTTTTAAGGGAACTGATATTTAAATTAATCGGTAAAATTTTAGAAAAATTTTAAAGCATTAATTTTAATACTAAAAACCAATTCACCCCATCTTGGTTTTTGTCCAAACGGCAAACATTCCGCTACGCGGTACCAACACAGTCATAATTTAACGCACGGTAGCTTCGTGCCACAAGCTTTTCAACCAAGCGCGATGACCAATTGTGTGAATCAACGCTTCCTCTCGTACATGTTAAATTACTATTGTGACACTGTAATCAGTAGGTTAAAACTAACCTGTCTCACGATGGTTTAAACCCATCTCACGTTCCTTATTGGTGGATGAATAACCCAACACTTGATGAATTCTGCTTCACAATGATAGGAACAACCGATATCGAAGGATGAAAAACCAACGTCGCTATGACCGCTTGGCTGCCACAAGCTAGTTATCCTTGTGGTAACTTTTCTGATACCTCTAGCTTCAAATTCCGAAGGACTAAAGGATTGATAGGCCACACTTTCACGATTCGTATTCGTACTGGAAATCTGAACCAAACGAGCTTTTACCCTTTTGTTCCAAACGAGATTTCTGTTCTCGTTCAGCTCATCTTAGGACACATGCATTATCTTTTAACAGATGTGCCGCCCCAGCCAAACTTCTCATTTGACAATGTCTTCCGCTCGGATCGACCGACCGAAGTCGACCTTGGGTCCAAAAAGAGGGGCAACGCCCCACCTCCGAATCACTAAATAAGTAAAATAACTTTAAAAGTAGTGGTATTTCACTTTCGCTATTTCCAACTCCCACTTATCCTAATCCTCTCAAGTCATTTAACAAAGTCGAACTAGAGTCAAGCTCAACAGTGTGTTCTTTCCCCCTGATTTCGCCAAGCCTATTCCTTTGGTTGTGGTTTCGCTGGATAGTAGACAAGGATCGTGGGAATCTCGCTAATCCATTCATGCATGTCATTAATTAGATGTTGAGGCCTTCGGCTACCTTTAGAGAGTCATAGTTACTCTTGTCGTTTACCCGCGCTGGGTTGAATTTCTTCACTTTGACATTAAGAGCACTGGGCAGAAATCACATTGCGTCAATATTCGCAAGGACCATCACAATGCTTTGCTTTAATTCTTTTCAGGGGGGCCTCCAGACTCCCTAACGTTGTCGTCAGCCGCCACGTCTCAGTTAAGGAATTTTAACCCGATTCACTTTCGGAGTACGCATAGAAAGCACTATTAGACGGGCTTCCCCTGTCCCTTAGGATCGACTAACCCATGTGCAAGTACCGTTCACATGGAACCTTTCCCCTCTTCGGCCTTCAAAGTTCTCATTTGAATATTTGCTGCTACCACCAAGATCTGCACTGATTGTAAGACTCGTGGAAATTAATTAATTAAATAATTAATTAATTAATAAATGCGGGTAGTGGGAGCCTTTATGACATTTAATTCTTATAGGTATGACATGGAATAGTGCTAGCTCAAACGGTTGAGAGTACTTAATTGTGTGAGAGGACTTGTGTTCAAGTCCTAAGTGTTCAAGTTATGTGCTATTTAATTATTATTAGTTTTAATAATATGCTTGACTGTGATGAGTGATAATGTAATCCTATATTTATAGCAATTATCACGAAACTTGAATTAGTTGAATGGTTGTGCGTTGGTTTAACAACGATAAATATGAAAGGGAAAAACAAAATAGAAGGAGAAGATGAGAATAAGACGGAAAAATGAAGGAAGCACAAGACTAGAAAAGAACCTTACCAAACCGTGAGAGACCATGGTTTGATGGCTCTTGATACCGTTATGGTGGAGCTCCAAAGGTGCATGAAGAGCTCCATGGGCAGCAGAAATGGATGAAGGAATGGAGGCAAGTTGGAAGGCACTTGCAAGCAATGGAAGGTGAAAGAGGTGATAGGATTTCCTAATCTATG
>Ga0214545_1006009_pt1 | contig 21474 bp, 14 predicted proteins | sample CNSS4metaG_FD_160064 | JGI IMG/M metagenome (GOLD analysis project Ga0214545, IMG submission 160064) | Root nodule microbial communities from cowpea collected in UCLA plant growth center, Los Angeles, California, USA - CNSS4 | ecosystem: Host-associated > Plants > Roots > Nodule | place: USA...
AAAACAAAAATAAAAAAAAAAAAAAAAAAAAGAAAAAAAAATAGTTTAGGTAAAAATGGATAAAAGGGTTAAATGATTCATGTTATTTATATACACCATTGTGAGATATGATTGACCTTACTTACTAATTTATCTGATTACTATTTTATAAACTATAAACTAATTTATCAAATATAAAATGTTTTATAAGGTAAATCATTATTTTGAATGTATTGTAATATATTATGCTGACCGTTTGAAATAAAAATGTTGGACAACTGTGTCCACATTCAAGCTATTTAATGTTAAATTTAGTTATTAGACTATTTTAATACTCATTCAATTGGTTTAATCTTTTATATAATTTAAATTTTAAAAAATTAATTTACAAATTAAAGTAACTAATATTGCATACTATTACATTATCTATCTTATATAAAAAATCTTAAATACCTTTTTGGTCCTCATTTTCGTAGTGTTGGTCGCGGATGATCCTCATTTTGACAGAATGTTTAAAATGGTCCTCATTTTCGCAATTCATGTTTTATTTGATCCTTTTCAGTAACGCCGTTTAAATCATTAACGGAGTATTGTACAGGTGACACAGTTTGTATTAGGGTGTATTACGTGTACTGTACAGATGGCTAATTAACGTTAATTTTTCAATTTAGGGGAAATTTTGCAATTAGGAAAATTTCTTCATCTTTGTCTTTCTTGAGCTCGGATTTACAGTGGAAGCAGCTAATACTTGACATTTCATCATTGGATTGCAGTTGCGCTCTTCATTTCAATTTTCCAATTAATCATCATCAACGAGGTAAAGTGGGTTTAGGGTTTTCTGGGTTGTGTTTGCTTGTGGGTTAGGGTTTTCGTAATTCTATTTTGGGGTTTATTTGTCTCTCGATTGTTGTGATGTTCTGCATGGTTTCTAAATTACATGTTGAGACTGCACCAGATGCCCAAACTTCTGAAAATGCACCAACTACTGAAACTGCTGAGAATGCACCAACTGTTAAAACTCAAACAACTCAACCACCAAAGAACGAAGTGGAGAGTCAAGCAGCACCACTACCAACACTAGAAGAACCATCTCAGCAATTTAGGATAAAATTACAGATTAGGAGGAGGCCATGATAGCAGCTACAAACGTCTTAGTTATTTTTTGGAATTTCTAATGTAGAATTCATTATTGATGTACTGTGACTTTCCTTACACTTCGTTCAATTCCACTTTTGTCAAACATTGATGTAGTGCATTTTGATGAGGATGAATTAACGTTATGAATTTAACTTCTTCCAGACTTAGATCAATTTAATTTTTCCCAAGCTTAGATCAATATCACTTACTTCAATGCTCAGATTAAGATGTCATTTTGAACATGTTGGAACTAATATCAACATAATCAAACTAATTCATTTCTTCATTTAACAATAGTACAAAATAGATTGGACTTTAAAAGATTACACACAATAACCGTACGAATAATACAATAACAACACAAGTGAACCCTATTACTAATTGCAGTCTCTTCTCAACAACCTTCAATGACTCCTCCACATCATTAATCTGCCTCATTTGTGTCATGATGAAGACATCCTTTTCATCAACACCACCATTTGAAAAAGTTGCAGCTCACATTATTGGAACCACCAATATGTAAATCAATAAACCAATAATTAAAACCAATTTATTATTAATACAAAAATAAAAACAGATTGACCCAAAATTTTTTACCAATATTCTTTGGAGTTCTTGTCATCCTCAAAGTTGCCATCTCTCCGCAGCTACAACTTGGGTTAATCCATTTCTCGTTGAACCACCAACAGTGCACGAAGATTGGGACCGTAACATACCTATATAATGGGATTGCAGGAAGAAGATTGCAGCAACACCAATTGGGAATGGAGGAACAAGATTGCCAAAACTCACCAACTGCCCAAACATTCCTTACCAAAACCCTAGCTCACATATTTATTCCCAAATATCTAATTACCACACCTGTACAGTACACTTAACACACCCTAATACAAATCGTGCCACCTGTACAATGCTCTGTTAATGATTTAAACGGCATTACAGAAAAAGACCAAATAAAACACGAATTACGAAAATGAGGACCATTTTAAACATTGTGTAAAAATGAGGACCATTTTAAACATTCTGTCAAAATGAGAACCATCTGCAACAAACACTACGAAAATGAGGACCAAAAAGGTATTTAAGCCTATAAAAAAAATGTATCTAATCAAAATATAAATTTTATTTCTATAATAAAATTTATATCATTATATCTTTTTTATATTATATTATGTCTATTAATTAGTTAATCAATTAATTTTACTAAATGATTTTAATTTAATAATCTGATTTACTAATTTGTTTATTAACTAGCAACTAACTTTAGAAAGTAATTTATAAGATAAATTAAATTTATCCCGTATGTTCCATTTTATTTTTCCTATTTAATACCATTTACCATTACAAGATTATTTTACTTTAAAAAAAATTAATAAAATCAGATGAGTAGTTTCCGTCTACAAAATCTTTAATTGAAAACGATCTTTTTGCTGGATAAGCTTGAAAAAATTAAGGACGTTGACTTTTTAATTTAAAGTAGACCATAAGGTCAGAAGTAGTTAACTGTCAATCCTGGAAGCAAATGGCTTACTGCATCAAAGTAGATCCCTTAAATACCACTCCTAAGTTTAAATAAATTTCTTTCCGAATTATATGAAAAAAAAATTATAAAATAATATTTGTCATAAATTAAATTAAATGTATAAGTTAATTTTAGGTTATAAAATGAATTTATTTTAGATCTAGAGAAACTTATTACCAAAGAAGTTTCCCCCTCCCCAGTATAAGCCAATTATTATCTACAAAATGTGGACAAATAATTTTCCTAGAATCTTAGTTCAAAAGCAATTTCTTAATAAAAAACAACAAAAAGATTCGAATTTGATGTTTAAAATAGCAAATTGGAAAGCGGCATAGTCACTGGATTCTCACACTTAATCCCGTTTAGTTGGGCCTGTAGAGAGGTAACAACGTTTCAACTTCTGGGACACTTCTTACTACGACTCGATGGTTTCTTTATGCACTTTTATATATTTGGAAATTTTAATGATTTAAAATGTCGGATGGTATTAATTTTGTTTGAACGTGTTAGTTTGTTGTCTGATTTTAAAAAGATATTAATTATGTTTTAATTTTTGGAAAGGTGTTTTAAAGATAGCAACTAAATTAAAATTAAGACTAGTTATAATGTGATAGTATGCTTGATAAATTTCTAAGTCAAGACTAGAGTGAATTAGGAAGACTAGAGTGAATTAGGAAAATTGGATCCTAGGTAATGGACTGGGTGTAGTGTGACAAGACTTTACAAACCAGAGGATGAAGAATGGGAGAACATGGTTTTCATGGAGGTATTGTAGTGGTATAAGTTAATGTGCTCTATTGTGTGCAAGGAAATCAGTCAATTGGTACGCTATTAGTGTAGCGCCTAACGACACGAGTATGTGCGTCAGGCGATAGGACCAACATGAGAGGTCCCTACAATAATGGGTCTGCGAGAGGCTGGCGCCTAGCGGCAAGGGGTGTTCCGCCAGGTGGTCTGTGCAGGTTTTGCCTGCCGGCGTTTAGGCTGCGCCAAGCGATAATGCTACAGGTATCTGACTTGCGTGTGTTGTTTGTACGCATTGATGTGAACTTGGATCAAGGAATGTTGTGCCATGAGCGAGTAGGTTCATGGATGGTGGTGAACACGTGATGATATGAGTGGGGAGGTTCATATCCTGTTACTCTCGTGTGAGGATACGAGCGAGGTAGGTTTGTATGTTCTGTACTTACACTTGAGAGATGCTACATACAAGGAGGTACGTAGCTGATGGATCACATGTGTTGGACTACGAGCGGGCAAGTCCGTAGAGCAGAACTACGAGCAGGGAGGTTCGTAGAGCAAAACTACGAGCGGGAAGGTTCGTAGAGGCATTACCAGGAGCGGGCATCATAAACCCTGAATCCGAGGCTAACTATTTGTGTGTTGTGAAGGTTGAGAAACCTTGGGGATTAAGATCTTGGCCAAGAACTAACTAGGATGAATCAGATAGGTGTATTGCTTTTATTATGTGAATTGGTAAGTTATTATATTTATTTTATAAGCTCACCCTTTCTGTTTGTGCTTAGCGATGATCGTGTAATTCTTTAAATAGGAGCAGATGATAATACAGGTGATGCTGCTGATGCTTGAGACGGAGAGAGGGGCTAGCTTGGGATGTTGAGCTAGGATGTTGACTTTGTTTAACTACAATTTTAATTTTCATTCAGTTATTTTGGGAACTTGTATATCTTTTATGGTTTTTATTGGAATTGTAATTTGGAGATTACGTGCATTATATGAATTTTAAATTTCCCACGTTTTTGGGAATAATAAAATTACGTCGTATTGATTTAAAATTGTATTTATTTATTTCATTAAGTAATTTCTAGTAGAGATGTTTCAGTTGACTTTTTTAAGGAAGACGTCAAAGACGACTCCCTTTGTTTGAATGTTTGTGCTGGTAACGGGAGGGTCTGCCACGGTCGGGAAGGGGCAAAGCTAGATTTTTTTTTCTACATCTACACCTGTTTCTTTCAAGACTTGCTTCTGATGATGTCGTTTGACGACAGGCAGATGGATGTCCTGAAGGAGATAAATTGTTCTCCTACCGAAATTCATCTGAACGTTGGGCATCTATGCAGGCGTTTGGCGTTTTATGTCGAGAGACAAGGTTAACCCCAACCATGCCTTTGTTTTTTCACTTCTACAAACTCTGTCCTACTCTAATTGAATGGTGGATTTCTTTTGTCGTAGCCCTCAAGAGTCCAATCGGTATGTACCTCACTTCTTACAAGAGTTTTAAGACTAGCTATTTCAAGATCTCTATCACCTGGCGTGGCCGGAAGTGGTTTTTTTATGAGGTCAATCGCCCGATGTTTTCCCTTTACTAGACACAATTGCCTTCATCGATTGACCCATGGCCTAAGGAGCTCCCTGATAAACTCCCGAGCAGAGTCTTGATCTGATGCTTGCTCTTGAAGGATTTATCTGGAGTAGTATATGGTTAGTGGTTCTAAGCTGAACGGTTATTATTGTATAATATGAACTTGTGCAATTTTTTTTGCTTGCAGATGCTATGTCTCGCTTGGTTCCCAAAGATGCTAATTTCATGAAGAGGACACTTGGGCGAAAGAAGGCGACAACCTCGTTAAGCATGCCTCCCCGCCCAGTGATCCTCACTAGTAAATCGATGGCTAAGCCCACTCCCGATGTTGAGGCCCTTACCTTAGTTTTGTGGGTAGGGACTCCCGATCCCCATGAATGGAGCCGCCATGGCGATGCTTCAAGTCCTCTGGTAAGCAGCTTACTTGGTGAAGATATTCGCTTAGGTGATAAAGTTTCTTATCACTTGAGATTTGATGTAAAGGACCTTGTCAAAGGGATCTTCAGGGCGGACGCTCTCCGTACGACCAATGAGTTGAGCCTACACTTGGCGGTGCTCACCTCTCGCTTCCCAATGGTCGATCAATCCCAGATAGATGCTCTGCAAAAAAGGCTTGCGATCTCTCGGGAAGAATTAAAGGAGATGTTGACCTCCGTTGCCAACATGTCCAAGCATTTCAGTTAGCTTGCCTTGATTAAGGCTGAGCATGTTGGATGCACTCCAAGTTGGAGGAGGCCTCTAACAGGCTGAAGGAGGAACAAGACCGCGGCAGGAAGTCGGCCGAGGAGCTCTGCAAGCTGCAACAACGCTTTGACAATCTATCTCTCGAGTATCTCAGCTTGAAGTAGTCGACCAACACTTGAGAGAAAAAGTGTCAAGACTTGGAATCCGAGCTCTTTCTCGTCGACGATCAAGTATTCATGCAACATGATATCGTGTTTCAAAAGGCTCGCGTAAGGCGACATACTATTTTAAGATCCCGATCGACCGACCTAACACCTTTGACGTCAAGTTTGACATGGTCGACAGTTAGCTCGTGACCGTCATGATGCCCTTGAGGATCCAGAGCCTGCCTAGCCGACCGATCCTTCCTCTCCCATCTATGCTATTAAAGACCCTAAAGATGTTGACCCTTGACCACTAATTCTTTAGTTTTAAGTTCGCTTTTAATTTTCTTTTTTAACATTTTAACTATGCTGATCGATTTTGTTGTCCAGGTATTCCCACTGGTAGGCTCCGTTGTCCAGATCTTCGACTACCCGATATGGGCCTTCCCAGTTTGCGGGGTAATTTTTCGTGTGCATACTTCTTTCTTGCTTCATTGGTTTTCACCACACTAAGTCTCCTTTGACGAAGCGATGAGGTCTAGCTTTATCATTGTTCCTTTGTGGCACCATTCTCCAACTAGTTTCTGCTCGGATGATTGCCTTTTTCTCGTCGCTCGGTTACCAAGTCCAATTCATGTCTGATTTCTCTAGTTTTAACATTTAAATTCTGTAACTGGCGGCGCAACGTTGGTTCCCCTACCTCTATCAGTAACATAGCGTCCTTGTCGTATATTAAATTGAAAGGTGACTCCCCTATTGTTTCATGCGATGTACACCAATAGGCACATAGTACTCCTGGAAGTTCATCAATCCAAGCTCCCCTAGCCTCGCTGAGCCTTTTTATCAATTCAGCTACGATAAATTTGTTCATTGCTTCTGCTTGATCGTTCATCTGGGGGTGCTTGGTGCTTGACTGAGCTGGTAAGGTGGCCAATTTGCACTTGTTTATAGAACTCACACAACTTTTTGTCAACGAATTGCCTTCCATTGTAAGTGATGATTGTGTGGGGTAGGCTGGACCTGCATATAATCTTCTTTCAAACGAAGGAATGGACTTGTTTGGCAGTGATGTTGGCCAAGGCCTCGATTTTGACCCATTTGGTGAAGTAGTCTACTATAATCAGAATGAACTTTTTCTGAGCCCAACCGACTCGAAACAATCCTACTATGTTCATACCCCACTGAGTGAACGACCATGGTGATGACACGCTATGCAGTTCTATTGGGGGGTGCTTTTGCGTCATTGTCATATGCTTGACATTTTTCACACTTGCGTGTCATCAGCTCACAATCCACCTTTATGGTCGGCCAATAATATCCCTTCTGAAGGATTCGAGTCTTCATTGTCCGTCCGGTATGCAAACTACAGATGTCATTATGAATTTAATCTATTACATAAGAGGTTTCGTCCTTAGATAGGCATTTGAGGAGCGGGACAGTGAATCCTCTTTTGTATAATTCATCCCTTATTATGATGAAGCGAGATGTTCTCCGAACATCGGTCGGTCTGATGTCATCTTCCTCTTCTTGTCGCTTTAACAAGTCCCAAATATCCTTTCTCCAATCCGTGGGGTCTTCAATAGCCATGCACTCTCCGATTGAGGGTTTGATCAAGATTTGTCGAATGTTTATTTCCAACTGTCATTTCTCTTTCCCTTCGACAAGCTTTGACAATCGATCTATGCGTGCATTCCCCACTCGAGGAATATGTTGCAAGGTTACTTCCTTAAAACCCTTGATCATGTAATATACTTTATGGTAGTACTGCAACAAGAGGTCATCTTTAACCTAGAACTTGCCTTGAACTTGCCCCACTACTAAGCTGTGAATCTATGTGACATTTCAGTCTTCGCACCCCTAAGTCTTTTGCTAAGGACAACCCGATTGTCAGGGCTTCGTACTCTGCTTGGTTATTAGATGCTTTGAATTTGAAGATTAATGAATGTTCTACCACTAAACCGTTCAACCCTTCTAGAACGTTGTTGGCTCCGCTTTCCCTTTTTTCTGTTGACCCATCCACAAATAACGTCCATTTTGCATCCCTTTCTTACTCATTTTCTTGCAGCTCTACGGCGAAGTCTACCAAGTGTTGGCCCTTTATCGATCCACGAGTTTCGTATTTGAGGGCAAACTCCGAGAATTCGATCAATCTAGCTATAATTCTTCCTGCCAAGTCAGGCTTTCTCAGGATTTTGCCATCAGATGGTCGGTTCTCATGATTACTTTGGAAATATGGTCGAAGGCGTCAAACGACATTAAGTAGGGCCAACACGATCTTCTCAATGAGTTGGTATCGGATTTCTGAGTCTTGCAAAACTCGACTGATGAAATGAATTAGTCGTTGCTCCAGGTTTTCTTGCACTAAAGTTGTGATGATGACGTCGTCCGAGACCGACAGTTATAATTGGAGTCGCATATCGGGAGTCAGTTGGCACATGATGGGGGGGTTGCTATCATGGTCTTCACTTCCTGAAATGCGGCCTCACATTGATTGTTGCATTTATCGGTCGTTTGTTTTTTCATCACTTTTAGGACCGGTTTGATCTGCACCATGAGTTTAGGCAGGAATCTTGCAAGTGATGTGAGTCGTGTCACCAGCCATTGAATTTCCTTCATGTTCTTGGGACTTCTCATCTCTACAATAGCAACACATTTATCCGGGTTCGCCTAAATCCCTCGTGTTGTAGGCATAAACTCGAGGAACTTCTCGACCACCACCCCAAACACTTATTCTTCGGGATTTCCTCTAAGTCCTGGACCTGTTCTTTTATGGTCTAGGATTTCACAACCATATTATTCACATATACGTTCATACTTCGACCTATTTGGTCACGAAAAATTATGTTCATGAGTCGCTGGTATGTAGCGCTGACGTTCTTCAGAACGAACGACATTACCTCATAACAATAGTTTGCTTGATCAGTTACGAAGGTTGTATTCGCTTTGTCTGGTGCGTACAAAAGGATCTGATTATATCCTAAATATGCATCAAGGAATCCTTAGGACATGCTTTGTTTAACTCGGTGAAATTGATACACATCTTCCACTTCCTGCTCGACTTCTTCACCATCACCGAATTGGTCAACCAAGTGGTGTATTTGATTTCCTGGATGAACCCTACTTCCAAGAGCTTTTTTACTTCTCCCTCCACCACTTTTTTCCATTCTTCTGTCATCTTTCTCTTCTTCTAAGCTATTGGGCGTGCTTATTTGAAAATGGTTAATTTGTAGACCATGACTTCTGGATGAATGCTCGACATGTCCGTAGTTGTCCAGGCGAACAAATATTTGTTCTTGAGGAGGACTTCTGTTAGGAGTTTTTCTTCATTCACATCAACTTGGCTTCCTATCTTGGTCACTTGCTTTGCAGTTTTGTCGATCGGTATCGCCTTGGTGTTGCCCTCGGACACTATACGATCTTCAGTGTTTGTTTAGGGATCTAGATTAACCATTGCTACCTCTGATCTCCTAATCGGCATGCACCGTACATATGTTTCCTTTATCCGACGGGAATTTCTTAGCCAAGTGAGTAATGGAAACAGTTGCTCCAAAAGCATTTAAGTACGGTCTCCCTAGCAAAATGTTGTAAGAGGTGTTAGCTTCAACTAGAATATACCCCCTGACCGTCGCGCCTCGAGTCGATCCTTGTTCTTAGATCTAAGTAGCCTCTAGTGTCACCGTGCTCAGTTGAGATTTCGACGATCTGCTTATTGTAAGGCACATCAGATCTTTTGAGATGTTCATCTTCTAAAAGGTTTTCCAGTAGAGAATGTCGACAGAGCTCCCCTGGTCGACCAAAACCTTGCCGATCCCGTACTCGACGACTTGAATCGAGATAACCGTGGGATCGTCCTGGTCCAGAACTGGTGCCTTGAAGTCTTCATCGGTAAAAGTGATTGGTGGCAGAGTTCGAGCCTTCTTCTCCACCAGGTGGATGGATTTCAAGGTCCTGACATATCTCTTCTAAGCGAATGAGCTAGATCCACCCCTTGTGAAACCTCTGGATATGGTGTTTATGTATCCCCTAAGAGGATGCTCTCTTCTTCTACTTCTGCTCTGATCACGTCGCACAGATGAACCTCTTTTTCGTTCAAAATCTCTTTTATCCCTTGTGGATCTTTACGATTGAGAGAACTGTCAAGACTTCTCTTCCTCGGGGAACTTCACTTTGTGTGCTCCTTTCTCATATATTGCTTCAACTGTTCGGCTCGAATAAGTTCCTCTATTTTGTCACGCAAAGTGTGACATAATTCTGTGGTGTGTCAGATGGTACGGTGATATAGACAATGCTTGCTCCCATCGGCATCTACGGGAGGTGGCTTCTTCCTAGGGGGTTGCAAGGAATCAGTGTTGAATGTTTCCATTAAGATTTTGGTCCTGAGGGCGTTGAGGGAGGTGTAACTAGTGAATTTAGGACATTTGCACTCAGATGTCTTCCTGGTCAACGACTTGCTTGCATGCTTTTGAGTGCTTTTCTCAATGATCGGCGAATCAGGCTCCTAGGTTCGTGCATGAAAGTTTGCATATCTTCCATCTACATGAACTACGCTGCTCACTCTCGCATCTCCTCCATTTTTCTTGGTGGTTTGTTGTTGATCTTGTCAGCAAAAACACCTGGTTGCAATCTTGTTGAAAATTGGTACCTTGCGATCTCATCGCTTAGGTCTTTAATCTGCACCAAAATTTTGTTGAACCGATCCACAAAGCTTCTTAATTATTCGTCCTTGTCTTGTCGAACGTTAACTAGGGTTGTCGGTGTGAGGGTAGCAGGCTTGAATAGGGAGAATTGGATGCTGAAGTGAGCCTTGAGTGTGTCGAAACAATCGATGTTGTTGGGGGTAACTCTTAGAACCATTCGAGGGCATGTCTTGTTAGGGAAGAGGAAGACCCTGCACCAAATCAGGTCGCCCACTACATGGAACATCATCTGGTTGGAAAAGGTATGCAGGTGGTTGTCAAGATTTGAAGTCATGTCGTAATTGTCAAAAATAGGCATCTTCCACCTATTAAGTAGTTGTGTTTCAAGGATGAACGGTGTGAACATAAATTCTCCTTCGGTATGGACCGTCATTCGCGATGGATGTCCTCCTCGACTGGCCCCAGAGCTCTCCACTATAGTGTGGACGTAACTTCCTTCGACAGTTGTGCTCTCTCTATTCGAGAGGGTTAAGGGCGATCTCCTCCGCCTGATTGAGCCCAATTTTGCTGGAACTTCCTTTCAGCTCCTGGTTGGTCGACTAAGCCTCGGGGGGTCGAGAATAGTTGGTGTCTAGGGCACGAAGTTTCCCTCTTCCTTCTGTCAGAGAGTCGCATTCTCCTCCTGTAAGACCTGGAGTTGGGCCTCATAATTTCTCTACATCTCATCCATTTGCTGCTTGAACATCTCTCTTGCGTCTCCTTATTTGTTTGCTGCTCTTCTTCCTTCTATGTTGCTTGCATGTTTCTTATGGTCACCATAAGGGTTTTGGACTAATCGCTTGACTCCACGGTGGCCGCCAAAATGTTTCGAGTATAGGGAATGGGCGTCTATCAAAACATTGTGATTTGTCTTCCTTCTTTGCTCTATCGTCATTCGATTCTCTTTCTTCTCCTGCTTGGTCGTCCAGACGATCGGGGTACCTGTCAATTAGGCTTTGATGCTTAAGTCATTTGGGATCCGTTCGGGGTTAGCAATTAATGTTGTAATAAATGCGAAATAAAAGTTCTTAACAACTTACCTCGAAGTCATATTTATAGTTTTTTATATGGGCTTGTAATTAAGGTTTCCTTAATTGAGGTCAAATTGCTTTTTTAACTTGATTACTGACCTCTTTTACCTTAACTACAGATATCTAATTCTTGTGTTGCGTCTGCCTTACTAATGTGGTCGTGCATGTGCAACTCGATCGATCGTGACTTTGTGCCCTAACAACTAGATGAGAATGGCAAGTCATGGCTGGTGTTGTCTAGGGCCACGGTGTGCAGTCACGGTTGAAAACATCAAGAAGAATCTCAATGTGATTTTCAATTATTTGTTGGCAAAGCAAATGTGGCATGAGGTCACCCTGTCGTCACGCGTTGCCTTCGATCGCTCGGTTGTTGAGCTCTTATTATCACTCTAGAGAAATTACCACATCAACTAGTCACAACTTCAATCTCGTCCTTCGGCTGCTCAATTGTTGAGCTCTTATTATCACTCTAGAGAAATTGCCACATCAACTAGTCACGACTTCAATCCCACTTGTTGGATCATTGGATAACCAGAGATGTGGTTAGCGTGGCTCAGTTTGACGCCGATCGGTGCTGCGTGAACTTCTTTGAGTGTCGATCAACTATTGTGGGGGATTGGACTCTACAGTAGAAACTATAAAATATAAATTAATAGAATTTCATTTCTCAACTTTTCTTATGAAAATGGCTAGTACCCAAAAACGAAATAGATGCATATAGAGGTGTCAATTTGGCCCAGCTCACAGGGCTTGGCACTGGCCCATGTGGGCTAAAACAAAAAAAGCCCACATTAAAAAAAAGCACCCATGTGGCCCATCCAACGACCCGAACGGGGTCTGACGACCCAAATGGGCCTGACGACTCGATCATTCTTGACGATCCGAACGGGCCCGAGGATCTAGTAGGACCCGACTATCTAGTTGGGCCCGATTATCTAGACGAGCACGATGACCCGGATGGGCCCGACAACCCCGACAAGCACGACGACCCAGACGGGCTCGAGGATCCAGACGGTTCCAACGACCCGAACGGGTTCGACGACCCGAGTGGCCCTAACGACTCAATCATTCCTGACGATCCGAACGGGCCCGAGGATCCAGTTGGACCCGACGATCCAGACGGGTACGACGATCCAGACGTGCACGATGATCCGAACGGGCCTGACGACCCGAACAATCCAGATGCGCTTGACGACTCAGATGATTCCGACGATGCGGACGTGCCCGACGACTCGGACAGACCTGACGACACGGACGGGCCCAACGATCCAAACGGACATCATTACCCCAACGAGCCCTATGACACAGACGAGACCGACGACTCAAACAGGCCCGACGAGCCCGACTATCCAGACAGGCACGATGACCCGAATAGGCCGGACGTTAGGACAGGATGAACGACCCAGACGAGCCCGACGACGCGGACGAACCCGACGACAAGGACGGGTCAAACGACCCGGACATACTAGATAACACGGACGAGCTCGAAAATCTAGACGGGCACGATGACCTAGATGGGCCCGACGAGGAGGACAATCTTGACCACCGAGACGACCCGGATGGGTCAGACAACTCAAATAGGCCCGACGACCCGACGGGCCCGACATTCTGGACGGGGTAGACGATCCAAACTTGCCTAACGACCTGACGGGTCACATCACCCGTCCAGGTCGTTGGGTCCGTCCGGGTCGACCAGTCGTCCATGTTGTCGGGCTTGTCCGGTTCGACCGATTTGTGTTGGTCGGGTTGTCCGAATCGTGGGGCTCGTCTGGGTCGTCGAATCTGTCCGAGTTGTTGAGTTTGTCTAGGTCGTCTGGGTCGCCGGGCCCGACCCGGTCATTGTACCCGTCTGGATCATCGAGCCCGTTTGTGTTATCTGGCATGTCTGGTTTGTCTGAACCGTCCTCATCGTCGGGTCCGTCCGTGTCGTCATGCCCGTCTGGATCTTCTAGGTCGTCAAACTCGTCCGTGTCGTGGGGCTCTTTCAGGTCGTCGAGCCCGTCTGTGTCGTCTAGCTCGTCCGGCTCGTCGGCCTCGTCAGAGTCATTGTGCCTGTCTGGATCATCGGCCTCGTCCGGGTCGTCGTTCCCGTCCAGATCTTCGTACTCGTCCGGAGCATCGGACTCGTTCGGGTCGTCCGGATCATCGGGCTCATTCGGATCGTCCGGATCATCGGTCTCGTTCGGGTCGTCCGGTCTGTTCGGGTTTTTGAGCTCATCGTTTGGATCATCGTGCTTATCCAAGTCATTAGGCTCGTTCAAGTCGTCAAGCTCGTCCGGATCGTCAGGCCCTCGATGCCTCTCGATGCCTCTAGATACATATATTTACTATCAATTCTACAAAAATATTTAATATTTCTCTGTAATATATATATATATATATATATATATATATATATATATATATATATATATATATATATTCCATTTTAATATTTCTTTCTCCCTCTTTTTATGACATTTTATCAAAAACAGAAATAGAAACTCCTCCTTAATGTCAATGATGCACGCATGACATTAGTTGTAAAAGATAGATACAATGATTTGCTTGTTCTTTTTCTAATATTAATTTAGACTTGTTTTGAAATATCCAAAATAGCAGAAAATTGATATGAACTAAGCATAAAATCACCTTAGTTAAACCAAGCAGCACAAGAGGTCAAACCTAATTTTAAGCAAACATTCATTACCGTAAACAGAAACTGCATATATAGTTGGTAAACAATATTGAATATAATTCTCTTTACATTTTTCTAAATTTTCTTTGACAAAGAGGTTTTGCTTGTCCTTCAATTAACCTTCAGCAAGTAAAAGATTTGAGTGAGACAACAAACAGTAAATGCAACACAAATGTGTGCCCGTGCGCCATTTAAAGTAGTGAATCAGTAAAAGCTAACATTGCTGACTCCAATGTTCTTTGTTGGCCAACTCCTGTTAAAGAAAATCCAACCACTAAGTTTTATGATTTTATCACAGTAAGAAGCGATAAAAACCACTCAGTTTCAAGTGTCAATGTGGTTTGGAAAATAAGCAACTAACACGCATGCTTGAAGAATTGACACAACAGTGCAGAACTTGAATGCAATACTGCTATAAAAACTATGACTCAGTTCTATATGTTAAGCAGAAGGTTAAAAAAAACAAATATGTCAATGTCAAGGCTGGTTTTTGCTGCTTGTATCATCTCTATGGCAGCAATTGCTCTAGCAGCTACTCCTGTAACATACATATTTGGTGACTCCTTGACAGATGTTGGTAACAATAATTTTCTGCAATATTCTTTAGCCAAATCTAATTATCCTTGGTATGGAATTGATTATAGTGGTGGTCAAGCTACTGGAAGATTCTGCAATGGGAGGACTATTGGTGATTTCATATGTATTTTCTGCAACTCAACTTTTTCCTGTTTTTGTTGTTTTCATGTTGTTTATGGCTTGATGGTCTTGTTTATGGCTTTTTGCAGCTGCAAAACTTGGAATTCCATCACCACCACCTTATCTATCGGTGACTCAAAATGTTGATACCTTACTCAAAGGAGTAAACTATGCATCTGGTGGGGCAGGAATTCTGAATGATACAGGACTTTACTTTGTAAGCATACCATCTTCAAGCCCCAGAATCCTATTTACATATTATAAATTGAGTGGCTTCTTCTCATCTAATGTATTCACCATCCTTTGATTATTATAGATTCAGAGGTTATCTTTCGATGATCAAATCAAAAACTTCAAGAAAACAAAAGAAGTAATCACAGCAAACATAAGAGAGGTGGCTGCCAACAAGCACTTCAATGAGGCCACATTCTTCATTGGAATTGGTAACACTATACACGCAAGAAAACACTTCTATTACAAATAAACAACAATATGTGAATTTCAATAATAAAATTTTAACTTTGTTCAACTCTTAATCAGAACTTTGTTCTACTAATATTGCTTTGAATGTTAAATCCTTTGATTTCCATGTCCTGCAATCTTTTGCAGGCAGCAATGATTACGTCAACAATTTCTTGCAACCCTTCTTGCCAGATGGCCAACAATACACTCATGAAGAGTTCACAGAGCTCTTGATCTCAACCTTAGATCAACAACTTCAGGTAAAAATATCAATGCAGTATATGCATGTTAAATTAACTTTATAGAATATCTGAACAAACTATGTTCTAGTAAGAAATACTTCTTCACATCAGTATCATTCATACATCTATCTATATTTCAATCAACTACTAAAGAATCTGATTATACCAGAGTCTTTATCAACTGGGAGCACGAAAAATAGTCTTCCATGGCTTAGGTCCACTCGGTTGTATTCCATCACAGAGGGTCAAATCCAAAAGTGGCCAATGTCTAAAGCGAGTCAATGAATGGATTCTGCAATTCAACTCAAATGTACAGAAGCTAATCAACAGACTTAATCATCGTCTTCCAAATGCAAAGTTCATTTTCGCAGATACATACCCGTTAGTTCTTGATTTGATCAATAATCCCTCCACTTACGGTAACAATTTGACATCTCTACCACTTAATATCATAAAAAAATACAGTTATGCCGTTACTCTTTAGTTTTCTGTTAAAGTCCATCTGTACGTAGAAGTACTCCAATTGGATCAGTGATATTTTTAGATTTTGTCATAAATGTAAATCAATAATTCAAAACTCAAAGTAAGGCATTTCCCATTTTTATAAGAATTTCAATGGCATCACCAATTATAACCCTGTGAATGTAAAATAGATCCTTTCTCACCATCCCAACAGTGTATAGTGTATGAAAATATATTTTCTCACTATACTCGTAGTATGAGACAAATGGATTCAACCATTTTTTTTTCATTCCCTCAAAAATCAATTCCTTTCACCCATTGAGAGATGCCGCCATCCCACAACCACAACCACATGTATATTGTCAAAAGTTTGTCAAGCAAACTTAGCCAAACAATAATTTCCCAACTAGAAAATATTTCACCCCACTTAGTTAAAATGAAATCATGTGGGATCTTTTTTCTGGCTGTACATGACAAATGTTTTTGATTAACGATTTTGCAGGTTTTAAGGTTTCAAACACGTCATGTTGCAACGTAGACACGAGTATTGGAGGTTTGTGCTTGCCAAACTCAAAAGTCTGCAGAAACCGCCATGAGTTTGTGTTTTGGGATGCCTTCCATCCTTCAGATGCAGCCAATGCTGTTCTTGCAGAAAAGTTTTTCTCCCTTCTCTTCACATCATTTAAGTCTGCAGCACCAACTGCAGCACCAACCCCTTCTCCGACACCATAAGTTTTCTCCAATCCATTGAACTGCAGCACAATACAGATGTACTTACATTGTAACACTATAATGCTTCATGGTTTTAATTAATACCAATATAAAACTATAACTGATATTAGGGTCGCTCGTAGAAGCAATACACCTTATTGTTTCCACTTACAAAAATACAGAGAAACAATATGTATACTTTCTATCTGGACTTACTATGTATCCTTACATTCAAATTGGTAAATCTAGTTTAAAAGTTTAAAATCCTGTGAATTTATTGGTTACTTCTAAAATGTAAAACTAATTTTTGAAGACCAAAATAAAATTGGATAAATAGTAAAAGACTTAAATAAACAATAGCCACCATGAGAGAAATCAGCAACTGAAAATTACAAGGGAATCAAAAACTAAAATTCAATGACATAAAGAGTAGGTGTAGTGGTTGATTGCTCTCAGTTGAAAGGCCAGTTTTTTCCACATGAGAAAACTTGAGATAGGTAAAGACTATTCCAATTTAAGCTGAGTCCCTTGAAGTGCTTGAAAAGGCCCTCTCCCAATCTCTAAAAGAAAAGGTAACCAAATACCTCGTAAGTTAGAAGTCAAAGTCACCAGGCCAAACCAAGCACAATAAGATCGCATCAAATCTTAAAAGGAAAAGAGCCCTAAATTCCCATCCAGCATTTCTTCGGTGTGGTTAAAGCAAAAAAATCATCATCGAGCAATCACATACATATATACACCAAGATCAAAGAACATAAAAGAATAACATAAAATAATTAAAGTCAAACAAAGATGCAAATTTGACCACGAATCCGTCAATATCAAGAAACCATAATTGAAACCCAGAAGCCGAAAAGAGTATAAGAACTAAAATGAAAAAGCTTCGCTGGCGAATGATTTCTTGATTTTAGAAAATGAAAACCAAGACCCAGAAAATAGAAAGAGCGAAATTTGTACAAAAGATTAAAGATTGTGAATCCTACGAGAAATAGCAAAAATCCATTAAAATTGGGACTATGCCAGTCCATTGAGGAACCTTTCAATTTCGCATCTGTTCGTATTCTCTATCCCACTATAAGAGAAACAGAGAATCATAGTAGATGCATCTTACTAACAGAAACGAATGTTGATTGAAGAGAGACAATTTGGAGAAGAGATACTGAGGGCTATGAAAAATTATGAGATAGGAAAATACGGAGAAAGTGAGCGTGGAAAAGGTGGGATCTTGATTTGATTATATAGCCCCAATTGAACTAGGGTTTGGTTAAAATTACCAATTTGCCGGTGTAACGGTAAAACATAAAGCCAGGAGAGGATAACACACACGTACCCACTAAGCTAATCGTGGAAGAGTGGATAGACAGATTTAAGTATAATTATTTGTTTTCAAGAAAAAACAATTTCATAATTTTTAAGCTATTTATAGTTAGAAAATAAATAACAACAAACGTAATTTTTTTTATATCGTTTGCAGCCTTATAACTTTTTACTTTCCAATTCTCTAATTTTCCTCGCCTTTTTCTCAGCTTTCATGATTTTTTTTAAGCTATTTTATTTTTACCTTAATACAAAAACTAAAGAAAAAAAGTTCAAGAAAGCAATTCTATATTGTTATATTATTATCCTCTAAATGATCCATAACTTAAATGACATGTAACAGTGAAAGATTGGTATCACAATAGTAAGAAGTTACAATGTATTTGATATATGTGCCCAACAATGTATTTTTTGTTTCAGTCCCTAAACTTAACGTTAATTTTCAAAAGAAAAAAAAATAAAATTAAACTCTCAATCGCAATATTGGTTTACCGGAGAATTGTCTTGCAAATTTTGGTTATTTTTTTAATTATTTATACGTGCAGGGTATATATTTAAGTGTCTTTTATTAACCTTCTGCTAAGCAATCTTAAAAATAGAATTTATTGGTTTAATTATGCTTTTAGTCCCTATTTTGGAGTCAAAATCTCAAAATGGTACCTAAATTTTTAAAAGTTTCAAATTGGTCCTTTTTTTTTTGTTAAAACGTCTCACGTTTGCCCTGTCCGTTAAATTAAGGTTGACACCGTTAGAGGGAGTGTCACGTGTCAGTTCCTCGATTTTTTGAATTTTTTTATTATTTTTTTATTTTTAAATTTTTTTGAATTTTTAAAAAAAAATCAAAAAATTGTCACGTGTCAAGCTGTCATTGTGCCATGTGGCAGTGACAGAGTGACGTGGCAGTGACAGTGACACGTGTCAGTATTATGCCCGGTGTCATTTCCTTTTTCTCAATTTGGTCCCTTTATTTTAATTTGTCTCAATTTAGTCCCAATTTTTGTAAAAATAAACAATTTTGTCTCTCTCCAAAATTGAAATCAAATTTAATTTCTATATAAATGTACACAAATATTCCCATTAAAATTGATATTTCAAGTAAATATTTTTAACCAAATTAAGTTTATTTAATTAATATTTTACATTGAACTTTATTTAAAATGGTTTAAAAGTTGTTAATAGAAAAAAAATCATAAATTAACTAGTTCATGTAACAATAAAACACATATAAATTTAAAATTTGAAAACAATTTTAAGTAAAGTTAAATGTAAAACATAATTTTAAATAAACTTAGCTATGTTAAAAATATATAATAAAAATATCAATTTGAATAAAAATATCAAATTTAATAAAAATATTTGTATAACATTTATATATAATTAAATTTGATTTCAATTTGGAGAGGGACAAAATTGCTAATTTTTACAAAAATTAGGACTAAATTGAGACAAATTAAAATAAAGGGACCAAATTGAGATTAAGGAAATGACACCTGGCATCATACTGACACGTGTCACTGTCACGTCACTCTGTCACTGCCACATGGCACGATGACAACTTGACACGTGGCAATTTTGTGATTTTAAAAAAATAAAAAAAATAAAAAAAATATTAAAAAAATTGAGGAACTGACATGTGACACTCTCTCTAATGACGTCAACATTGACTTAACGGAAAGGACAAACGTGAGACGTTTTAACAAAAAAGGGGACCATTTTGAGACTTTTAAAAATTTGGGTACTATTTTGAGATTTTGACTCCAAAATGGGGATCAAAGGCATAATTAAACCTAATTTATTTGATGTTTTATTCAATTTGTCTTTTGTGTTAAGCTCACATGAAACATGAACTTAACGCTAACAATGAGCAAACTAATTCAAATTTCTGAGTTGAGTCTGTCACCACATATTTAAGTTATACCAATTTTAAGTGTAGTTATTTTCTTGATTTTGTTTATGTTTTTTAATGTATTCAAGAGAGGTAATATTTAGAACCTAAATATATAGAACACGAGTTTATATCCATAAAGTGAAGTTGTGTTTTGAAATAATAATTTATAATTTCAATTACATGATTTTAATTTTCTTTTATTTGTATAGAATTTAACAATTTTTTTTGTAGTGTAGTTTTAATGATAAAATTTTATTTGTTTTCCATAGTTTCATATATAAAATTTCAAATAATTGATTTTGTTTAAACAAGTTTTGTATGGGTTGATCGATCATCGATGATAACTGTTATGCTCGTTATATCGTTTTTTTTTGTCTATCTATGCATTTTATGCTATATTTTTTATTTTTTCTTTACTTGTGGAGAGTTTTGAAGATTTGTAACGTTGAATGAAAAAAAAGAAGAAGAAAAATTTGTTTCTAGATATTGGTAAAGTAAGTATGAAAACTCGATTGTTTATCGGCCCCCATTCACAAATCTGCGTGTGAATTTGGGTTTCTTCCTCCACCCCATAGTTTTCTACCTACACCTCAAAAATTTTCAAAATTTTGAAAGTTATCCTTTGATTTTGATTAGGGTAAAAACCCTAATTGTTACTTTATCCCTCACTGAGCTGCAACTTCTCCTTCACAATATCTTTTTTCGAAATTTAACTTCCATTTGGAAGATTTGGGATAATAAGTATTCAACATTAAACCAAATGGTTATAATAGCTCCAACATTCAAAAGCTTAAACTATAGGGTTAAGGCACATATCACATTTTATACTTGTGTTTGGATTATTGTTTGAACATTCAAAAGTCATTTGAAGAACATTGAAAGTCACATCTATTTGTTTGATAATTTTTTTTCTTTACGTTTTATTGAGTATTTAAGATGTCTAAACTGTAATTGTATTCAAAGCAATACTTTTGATGTTTTTTTCTTGGATGAAGTTTAATAGAGTTCTAATTCATGATTTTGAAATCATGGTAAGAAGTGCACAATAAATTTAATTAAATCAAGTTGTAAAATAAAGGTTAAATTATACTTTTAGTCCCCATTTTCGTAGCAAAATTTGAATTTGGTCCCTCAATTAATTTTTATCTTAATCTGGTCCCTATTTTGGGAAATTTGACCCAATCAAGTCCTTTCCGTTAGTGGTGGAGTAACGGTGTTAAATGGGGTGCCACGTGTCAGCTTCTGGATTTTTTTATTTTTTTTTGAATTTTTTTGAATTTTTTTTTTGAATTTTTTTATTATTTTTTATTAATTTTTTTAAAATTTTTTTAAAAATTAAAATTTTGCCACGTGTCAAGCGGACATCGTGCCACGTGGCAGTGACAGTGCCACGTGTCACTATTTGGGAGTTGTCATTTTCTCATTCTCAATTTGGTCCCTGTATTTTATTTTTTGTCTCAATTTAGTCCCAATTTTTGTAAAAATTGTGCAATTTTGTCCCTCTCCAAATTGAAACCAAATTTA
>Ga0214545_1006015_pt1 | contig 21456 bp, 8 predicted proteins | sample CNSS4metaG_FD_160064 | JGI IMG/M metagenome (GOLD analysis project Ga0214545, IMG submission 160064) | Root nodule microbial communities from cowpea collected in UCLA plant growth center, Los Angeles, California, USA - CNSS4 | ecosystem: Host-associated > Plants > Roots > Nodule | place: USA...
TGTATTATTTATTTTAAATAAAACAATTAGAAAATCTTATGTTTTTACTAATGTTTCATATTTTATCTAAATGTAGTTTAAACAATAAAAATATATTTTATCATGATGTAGTTTTTACTTACTAAAAATAACAATAAGAACAAAACAAAACTAATGAAATATGTATATATATATATATATAAATATTAGGTAAAATTATTTTAATTAAATAGGTGTGTGTAAAAAAAATGAAATGAAGAATCTTCTAAAAAAAATTAGAAAAGGAAAAGAAAAAGAAAAACAAAGAAGATAAGGAGATTAAAGGAGTTTTATCTAAATACATAGAAGATAAGAATAATTAGAAGTGATAACCTTACATTTAATGCATCCATTCATTACTTGGCAAGTTGGCACATGCATGACTTGTAAATGGATGGAAGAAATGGATGATGAAAGAAAGATGACCTAAGATTACATCATCCACATGTATTACATGGATTACTTGGAAAGTTTTGGATTACCTTTCATTAATGAAAGGAATCTTATCTTAACCTATAAATACATGGAAGAAATGATGGAAGGGTGATTACGTAAGAGAAATAAGGAAAGCATGAAGCTTATCTCTTGATTAATGAAGAGAATCTTTGCATTAATGAAGTTGCACATGGTTTGCTTATAAAAGGATGGCATGAAAGAAAAAAAATGTAGAAAGAATTCAAGGAAAGGTGAGTTAAGTGAGAAAGAAAGAAGGGAAGAGAGAGAAAGAAAGAAAGAAATAGAGAGAAAAAGTTGGAGCAAAAGATTTGAATGAGATCTTTGTCTTCTAGAAGTATTACTAGTGTGTCCCTCCAACTAATCAGGTAAGAGGGGAGTGAGGTTAAGCTCTTTTTATATTAATCTTGATAAACTCATGAGTTTTATATTAATCTTTTATTTATTTGGACTCATATATTATTCTATTTACTTTCATTTAACTTATTTTTATTTATTATCTTCTTATATTTATTTTATTTAATCTTCAATTATAGTGATCCTGTTTATTTATTTTATTTTATTTATCTTCAGTTATGCATTGATCCTGTTTATTTATTTTATTTATCTCTAGTTATGCACTGGTCCTGTTTATTTATTTTATTTAATTTATTTCCAGTTATGCACCGGTTCTGTTTATTTATTTTATTTATCTCCAGTTATGCACTGGTCCTATTTATTTATTTTATTTTATTTATCTTCAGTTACGCACTGATCATATTTATTTATTTTATTTTATTTATCTCCAGTTAGGCACTAGTCCTATTTATTTATTTTATTTTATTTAATCTCCAATTATGCACTTTGTCCTATTTCTTTATTTATTTTATTTTATTTAATCTCCAATTATGCACTTGGTTCTATTTATTTATTTTATTTTATCTTCAGTTGTCCCATTTATTTATTTTATTTTATTTAATCTCCAGTTATGCACTAGTCCTATTTAATTTATATTTTTGTTATTATATTTATTTATAATATTCTAATCCTTATCTAATTATTTATTTAAAGTTCTTGCTTTGATTCTTATTTTATCATTATTTTATAATTAATAAATAAATAAATGAATGTAAAGTAAAAGTAAATATTATTTTATTTAGTGAGCTTGGATAGAAGAAAATTGCATGTACATTTTATCCTTGTTTTATATTCTTTGTGTATAGTTTATACAATGACGTGACTTGATAGTCATCACATTTTATGACCTTTGAAAATATCTAAGAGTATGTCAATTAAGTCTGGTTTCAATAAGTTGAGATTAAACCAGTGTTAAAGTGTTTGTATTTGGGAAGTCACAGTTTGGTACAATGCGGAATGAAAGGCAGGGACCATGGTGGGGTCTAAGGAAGTTTTACCAAGTAGTTGTCTGGATAGTTTAAAATAGCGCACTGGACTAGGATATTCATAGGCCAAACTTGGGACTATCCGATACTTGCTCGGCATCGCCAAGGTTAGGTAGTGAGTATATATCTCTTTCGTGAGCCGATCAATGGCTAATATTCTTGAGAAAGAAATAATTATGATTGTACCAATGTTTTATGAGAAGTACTCAACTACCTAATCACTTCCCGAAGTAACTTTTGATGTTCATAATAGATCATTAGAAGTGGAATATGGATCCATATGTCTAGTAAAACAAGATCAAGTTTTGTGGTCGTAGGTCCAAATCTAGGCCCCCAGTGTCTGTATTACTTGTTGAGTTTATTAAGATTGATGTTTAAGGCTTATAAAGACCTCACTCCTTTCATATTTTTCTTTCATATGTACCTGTTGCATAAGCAGAAGAGGAACCTGCTCAGTGAGAGTTGTTCTTGATATTATTTGTGGATCTTTTGAAGATTGACTCATGAATAATTTCTATTAATATCTTTAGGAGATATTAAAAATATAGATAAATCTTCTATTTTGATGTAGGACTCTTAATATTTTACAAATATATATGTTTGTAATATTTCATGAACAATTATAGAGATGTAAACTATATATATGAATATGGAGTTATGTTATTATTAATGTTCTCTCAAGGATAATCTTATGAAAAAAAAAATTAATTTCATATCTTTTTATCAAATAATAATTATTTAGTATAGTAATTAGGGCTTCATAGGAGGGGGTTTGGTAGATTCAAAATTACAATTTAAATTCGATGAAATAGTGACAAAAACATGTTGATTCCCTAATTCAAATGCATTTCCACTTATCTTCAATCATGGAAATTGGAGTTTTGTTAGATTAACTCTTAATCCACTCATTCCCAATCAACTAAGCGAAGATTAAAAAGAGCATCATTATACATTAAATCAATGCACACATCAATTAACATTACTAGAAATTTGTAAAATAGTGACTGAAATTAGTGACCAAAAAATGTGGTTACTATTAGTGATTGAATTAATGACCAAAAATTATATTTGTAATTTAGTGACCGAAAAGTGACTGAATTTATAGTCACCGAAAATCAATCACTAAATCAGTAACTATATTATTTAGTTAATATATTATTATTTTTATTTAACCTCTTATTTTTAGTTTTCATTTTCTTTCCTAAAATCTTCGCACACCGTAAAACTTTCCCCCCATCGAAAAACGTAAGGACTATATGGAAGAAGAACATGATGTTGGAGGAAGAACTAGTGCCCAAAACAGAATGACCAAGTGAGCCAATACAATTTTGAGGGAAACCAACTTCTCATATCTATCTTTTTTGGTCAATTATATGCCATTCACCCTTATGTAGAATCTCGTGTTGTGTAACAACACCATCAGCCACTTGCAGCTTTAACTAAAGTAATTCTCCCTTAATCCTCTCAAAAAATAATAATCTAGCATTGCTTTTGTTGTTTCTGTCTTCCAAAACCCTATTTATTTTGAACCTTCCAATAGGTGTTCACTGTGTGACTTTTACTAACGATGTTTTCATCGAGACTAAAGAGACTGTATTCTCAGCCAAGACTTCTTCTTGTACTATTCTTATTATCCTTATCTACTCACTGGGTTATCCTTATCTACTTTTGTGATGCCATTTTTTCTTTTGCTCATGTTATTCCTTTTTGTTCTTGATAACACTTCAGATTACATTACTGTGGATAATAGGCATATTTTGAATGACTTTGATTGAAATGTGGCAATGCATTTTAAATGGATAATTTTTGTGTTTTTGCCATTGCGTTGAAAAGAAATTATAGCTTTTTTAGGGTTTTGTTTCGTAGGATAATATTCCTTGCACCAAATGGCCTAAGAAGTTTAACACCACCGACCAGGTAATATTAGTTGCATCTTATTCTGCTTTATGAAAAATTGTTATCAAGTAAAGTCTTTTCGGCATTTTGTTACCGACTTACTTTGTGAAGTAGAGATAGAGTGCCATGGAGAATGAAAGTGATGTTTCATGATTTATTGATGCAACCTAAGCGTGTTTGAACAATTAGAATCAGTTTTATTTCAAGAGCTTTGAATAGTTAGTGATAGTTTTTAGATATTCTTCTATGACACCAAGTACATTCATAAGAAATGTTTATACTGACTATCGACTACTATTACTGAAATGTATTATTAAATTAAAAAAATGATTACCATAGTTTCATTATATATTATGATATAATGGTGGAGTTGAATCTAGATTATTAGAATTTTAGAATAGAAACTTGAGTTAAGCTTCATAACCAACTATCTTGAGGATTTTGCTTTTCTCTTTTGTACTTAGCAAACCAAATCTAACTTAGGATTTAGGCGTGAGGAAATTGTTAGTAATAAGTTTGAAAATTGTTTGAAGTGCCTTAATTAAATACCAATGAGTTATATTACTACATCATGGTTTGAAATGAGCATAAAAAATTAAATGGAGTTAGAAGGAGAATCTGATGTGTTTGGTTGTCACCCATTGAGAAATCATTCGTTTAGGTATGAAAACGTGAAATTAGAAACTATATGCAATTGTATATCATCAAAGAAGTGACTTTCCTTGTAGTATAGAAGAGATTATCCTTTTGTCCTCTATTAGGAGCAGAGAGATTGGAGGAAGTCATGTTGATATTGAATTGTGATATGACAAATTATAATAGAACTAAAGGAGCTAAACTTTTTAAATTGTATCACCCTTGAATGTTTTCTTTTTAGTATATTTATATTCCAACTTAAGTGTGCAATATTTATATACTTCTTTTGTTTGAGAGTCATAGCTTGTCATGTATTTTCTTGCAGCTGGTGACTCAAGGCATTTGATTGTGAAGGCTTGTATAGCTAGGAAAATACCTCAACTTGTTTTTGCTTGGTTATGTTAGTGTATATACTTGATATCTGCTCTATTATCTGCAAAATATGCAAATTCCTTTTTTAGTAGTTTAGGAAATGTTTTCTCAAGTTTGATGTTGATTATTGACTCCCACCATAATTTTTCTTGAAAAAAGGGAAATAAATCAATTTACCCACAATAACAGTTCAATATTCTCTTCTAATTTTGCATCACATGAACACAAAGTTATCTCTCTCAAAACCCATACTTTATTTGGCCTATAAGCAACATTTCGGTTTTTAACAAAACCATTTATAAGATGCATGTAAAAGTGGATTTAACCAAACCAAACCCTTTGTACCAATGGTTTTCTTCTAGAATCTATAGTTGCCTTCAAATTTCTGCCTCCCTCGGGCAAAACTATGAAAAATCAAGTAAAATGATATACATAAGTAATACTAAGGGAAAAGAAATGCAAGGATGCATTTTTATCATTTCTTAGGTCCAAATTGAATGCTTCAGCATCCCCGTAATGGATATGAAATCACTATGTTTAGTAGCTAATAGTAATATTTGGAATCAAATATAGAACCACTATAAAGAATAATGTAAGACTACTCACCATTTTTATAAATATCAAGAAAAAGCTGAAAGAGTTTGACAAGTATTGCTTTCACAGTGGTTTTATATCCCTAAGAAATGAAATTGTCTTAGTAATATCCACTACAAGGAAAATTCTTTTCCTAATCTATCAAAATAGGTTCACAAAATGAACAAATAAAGTAAAACATGTAAAGCTAACTCCAACATAGAACTTTACTTTAAAAAGCCTTATTATTATTATTATTATTATTATTATTATTATTTAACTTCTGTAGGAGGCTGTGGTGGTATCCAATTCATTTTTCCTCTGACTAGGAGGAAATAAAATGTTAGTTTTTTGAAATGGGGTAGGGATGACAATTAAATTATGAGCATAACAAACAGAGATGTAGTGTCACTCCTTCTTTGCTATATTGGTGTTGTGCAAAACCATTGTTCCTTTCCATCTTTTCTTTCTTGTTTTCCCAGGTTCCAAGATAAAACTTATGTCATGAGGTGTTATAAGATTCTTAGTGAGAGAGATTCATAGAGTGATCAAAGATAGTTGTGTCTTAGGTTGGTTGTAACATCTTGAAAGCTTTATAAGCATCATCTTGATTGATTGTCAGAATAATAATCTAATTCATTAAAACATGTTGCAATATTAGTAGTTATGACTTTATTTACATAATTGTATATTACACAGAAAATGGGATTATTTGTATTTCTGGACTGTGTTTTTCAATACAAATGAATGGGTTTATATCAATTTCATATGGTTATAAATGTTAATAACTGTGTCATGAGTTATTTTACCACTAAATTAACATTGTATGTCCATAAGGACAGTTTCTAAAAAAATAATGTAACTTATAATTTGAGAGAATAATAAAAGGTAACAACCCAAGCTTTAAAAGATTCTTATGAAAAGGATTAAAGATAGTATATTTGAATGGTTTTTTTGTAAGAATTTCCTCTCCACTACACCAAAGTTTTATTTTGAAGCAAAAAATATAATGATTCTATATATAGTATATTTTATTTTTAAAATGAAAAATAAGAAAATAGGCTTTTCACCTACAAAGACCTAATTATTTTATGAATTTTTAATCAAGCATGCCGAATTGATTGATGTTATTACATCATGATTCATTAAAGGATTATTTAATGAAATGGGTAATTATTAATAAAATAAGAAAGAAAGAGAAATTTGACATTAATGAAAGAAAGAAGGATAACACCTAGGCAGATCAAAGATCAACACGTATGGATGTAAGATACAAATATAATGTTAAACTATGAAAATAGTGATTTCTCTTTAATATTTTTTAATATTGTTAACTACCATTATGTTTTAATTTGTATAGGAACAATTTACCTAGGCATATGAAAAAGCCTCTCAATTGGCATCTATTATAAGAGTGCCTCCACCTGATGAATTACAACTTTGGTGTCAAGTTGCTAGAATAAACAAAGGCAAGGTATATGGACTTGGATCTGAGTCAACCAAGGCCATTAGAAAACACTTGTATCAAGAGTCTTCTTCATCATTGGTTCATGCTATGAGAGAGGAAATTGAACAAAACAATAAAATGCTGCAAATGTTGATGCACAAGATGGATGTTCAACCTTTAATATGAAATACAACTCATTTTGCAGCTAACTTTATTAAGTTTCTTTATGAACATTGAATGATGGTTTTGACTTAGACATGAATGTAATGTTATTTAACTTTACTCTATAAATTTACAAACTATTTCATGTTGCAAAATGTGTTATACAGGATATATTTTTTGAAAATATGTATAAACACAAGATGTATTTTAATTTTTGGAAATTTCTGAAATAATTATTTAGAATATGATCCTTAATATTAGTGACCAAAATTGTAACTGATATATCGAACACTAAAATGTTTAAAATTCAGTCACACAATCCATCACAATTTCAGTCACCAAATCAGTCACAAAATCAGCCACAATATCAGTCACCAAATGAGTTATAAATCAGCCAGCAAATCGATCACCATATCATTCACAAAATCGGTCACAAACATCAATGACGAAGGTTATAGTGACTATTTTTTGTCAGTCACTACAATGATTAGTGACTAATTATTGTAATTTAGTGACTAATGTTTTAGTCACTATTCCTTGATTTTCTTGTCATATAATCTCACCACTGAACAAGCAATCCTACATTCATTAAGCATGAATTCAGATTAACTTAAACACAAAATTATCTTTGCATATTAAGCACACATATAGCTCGAACTGCACTAGGAGATTAAAAGATGAAAAGTAAATCAAAACAGAACTCAATCAAGATTATGGAACAATCGAAACAGAACCTTAAAGCTCATGCATTCTCTTTAGGGAATCAATCACAAAATTATCCCTCCATGGAAAACATAAATGGCAAGAATATAACCCTAATAAAATTCATCGTTTCAATGCACCAAATAATAAGAAAACTTAAATGGGTAGAAACAAAAACGTAATGGGCAGAAATTAAAGCCAAAAGGCTTCAATGAAAGGCAAAACAAAAGCAAAGAAGAAACTTAACAATACTTCCATAAGATAATACCCAAGTTGTTCCAAGGTTAAAAAATGTCAATATCCCCAAGTGGGTGCTGATTCAAAGAGTAAAAACATCTAAAATATGAAAGGGTGCCTCCATGGTCACCATATAAGCTCTAAAAATGTAAAAATAGAGTATGAAGAAGATGGTTGCTATAAAAAAAAAACCCAAAACCCTGCTAAAAACTCATGGTCAGATCACCACATATCCACATATTTACAAAAATGTCATTATGGTCAGCAAAAACACAAAAAAACCACAATGGGCCCAAAATGTTGGCCCAATGACGTGGACATGCGAAATGACATGGCCCAGATGTGGCAATGATGTGACAACTCTCTCTTCATCTTATGATTGGTTTCCAAGATCCAAAGTTGCTTCACAAAAATACCTAAAAATAATTAGAAATGAAAATTAGACCAATTAATGTCAAATAAATCGAAATTCAGAATAATGGCTCAGTGAAGCCTAATTGATGAAAATGCACTAACAATAGACAATTAAGCACTAAATAACCATCAAGATGGCCATAAAAAGACAATGGAATAAGGGCAAATAATGACTCATCGATGGTCTCATTACTCCTAGACCCCCTACTAGAGTTACTCCAACTTTTTTATTTTATTTTGGATTTTCACATCCTTGAGTTTTAAAATTTTGATTTCTTTCTCTAAGATGGAATGTTGAGCATCTTTTTTCAATTTGATCTTTCACTTTTGGTCTTGCCTTTTGATGTCTCCATAGTTCTAGTGACTTCAGTTCTTGAGAAACTTGTTTTAGTTATGAATAGAAACCTCAGAGTCATTATCCCTATGGTGAGAAGGATGCCAACCCATGACTGAAATCTTTTTTGTTTTTAGGTTTTAAAAATAAGGTTTATCTTATACAAGAAGTATATAGCAAGCTTCTTGAGTTCTCTTCCATGAAAGAGAGGTAATCACTTGGATTTCTTACATACCAAGTCTTTCCTAGCCAAAGTAATTAAAAAAAAAAGTAATTCAAAGACTCTTGCACAAAAACTTCTTAATGGAATTAAGTGAAAAATTAAGACACACACTAAGTTACATAACAGTTAAAACCAAGGCGAGAAATTAAAGCTTTTAAACTAAACGACCTTAATGGTGAGGCTTGTTGATAAAAGACACACACACATCTAAAAACATTTTTACTATTTGAAAATGGTTATAATTAAGATATGATAGAACACCTAAGGCTACCCCAAGACACTTAATTAGGACAAGATACACAAGTAAGTGGAAACAAAATTACAACCAATAGCAAATACAATCACAAAGAATGCCGAATGAAAACAAGCAAGAAAAAAAAAAGGCGAGAAACAAAAAGGCTAAGCACAAAATTAAAGAAAACCTAAAAAGTGGCACTAGAATAGATTTGGAAAACCAAAATTCAACTAGAATTGAGACAATGCTTCTTGTATCACAACGACTATATACTTTCAGTCCACTAGGTCACTCAAGAAGTTCAAAGGCTATACATATGAAGGCTTAAATTGCAAAGAGTGAAATGCTTAAAGTTCAAACAATTCAACGCACAAACTCAAGTAGTAGACAACATGTAAAGATCATAAAATCAAAATGACCCAAAATAAAAGCATTTGCACCAAAAAAAGAATAAAAGAAGTCTCAATAAAACATAAAAGCAATTAGTCAACACATATAGAACACCTAAAAGCACATAATGAAAGGTTCGAGAAGAACTAGAAGAAATGAACTGAACAAGAAGGCAATAGAACACATTTCAATCAGCAAAAACCAAAGACAAGCAAGAAAAAAAATAGAATACAACACAAAATTGAAGAAACAAGGATAAGATGAGCTTATCTCTTGAAGCGTGTCCAACCAAGGCTCTAGATACCACATGATGAGTCCATCTTCAAGCTAGGATTCCATGCACATGAGATGAAGGAATCCATGGAAGGTTGAAAGTGCAAAAGCAAGTGGAATGGAGAGGAGGAGGTTCAGTGGTGATTTGGAGTAGCTCTCAAGTTAGATTAGGCCAACAATAAAGGAAAGAGGCTAAAGGAAGCCACTAAGGGGAATGGGAACTCTAGCCTATGTTGATTTCACAAAAGCAAAGTCTAAAGTCATCTCAGCAGAGTAACTTTACTACACTCATGAATCAATTTTACATAGCCCAAAGTCTTCTCTTTATAGAAGATAAGGAGAGCAAAGTGTCTCCAAAAATGGAAAGGAAAAGTGGTATAAAAAGTTAAATTTGGAGCCAAAAGGAATTCATGCTAAAAGTGTGATCTGCATCCTAAGCAAGTCACATTCTCTATGCCACGTGATACCTAAGGAGAAGCTTGGTCTTCAAGTTTGACGTCAACGATAAGACCCAGAAAAAATAAATAAATAAATAAATAAATATTTAATAAATGTGAGTGTGGCCTACTCCTATTAAATTTTCAAAAATTAGGACCTATTGAAACTAAAAAAAAAAATTGGTGGACCAATTTCAAATATTTTGATGAAACTTAAGACTAAATGAGTATTTGAACTTTAATTTTATGTTAAAGATCATCTTAATTCGAAGATATAATAATGATTTACATCGGTAATGTCCATAATCAACTAAATGAGTATTTTAAAAAAATTATTTATTTTGATTTACTAAGGACTAAACGAGTATTTAAAAAATTTGTTTATTTTGACATCAAATCTAAACTTGGAAATCAACAAGATATAAATCAGCCTATATATACAATATAAAATAAAACATTTATTAGTAAAGTTTAAATGAATTGTCTGATTTAAACTACAGGACCGCATGTAGGGGCGTACCTACGTTATGACCAAAGGGAGCCATGGCTCCCTCTAGGTTTTTAATTTTAAATTTTGTATATATATTTATATATTTTTTAAATTTATATTTACATATTTATATATTATTTTTATTAAGTTATATATATATATATATATATATATATATATTATGTATTAAGTTATGTATATATTTTTAAAAAGTAAAATAAAAACTAATTTAATAGACCTTAGTTAATAAAGCGATTAAGGTTTTGTATCTAATAGTAAAGTTTTTTCAGAGCAAACCATTAATAAAGTGTAAAAGTAAAAAGAAAGAGAGATTGAGAAAACGAGATTGGAGAGTAGAGCGGTCGAATAACTCATACTCACAAGATCTCCTGCATCAGTATCTTAGTATGATTTATGTATGTTAGATTTATGATTATCTCATTACTATATTTTTTCTAAATTAAGTTTTTCCTAAATTAGTATGAAAACTAATTTTGTTTTAGGGATTTTTTTTATGAAATTGGCATGAACCCTAATTATATCTTCCCAAATTAGTATTACCCTACATTATAAAATGTTGGAATTTTATGTTTTCCACTTCATATATTGAATTAGTTGAATAATCTTGAATTGGAAATGAAATTAGAATACCTATTTTGCATGAATTCAATCTATTAGAAAAATTAAAAATTGAGAAGTGTAAATTGCGGTTTGAGAATGATTTAAGTAAAAAAAAATAAAGAATTCTTTTAATTAATAAATTATATAAAAAATATAAATTGGCACCCTAATTTTTAGTTCAAGTTTCGTCACTAACCGCATGATAAACATAACTACTATTTATATTGGAAAATAAAGGTTGTTTATTGTTGTCTTCCATATCATATCATCCTAGGATTTTATTTTATTTTTTATAAGCAAAGGCATATCATCCTAGGATAATGAGGTTTGATCTTGTAAGAACTAAAACATTTTTTTTACGTTAGTATGAAATACTAATAAAAGTAAATCCAAACTTAACCAAATCTTGGAATATATTATTGATGACACATTTTGTACACACGTTTATAATGTGATTGTACATTGTACTTTTTATTTGTCTTGTTTTTAGTTTTTAAGCCATTTATTTTCAATATTATATCGAATTCATTATACATATTTGCTTTTTTTTGTCCTTTTAACTCATCTAATTTTTACTTATTATTTTGATCATAATTTATATATATATATATATATATATATATATATATATATATATAATTTTTTGTTAGTTCCAATTGTATGAGATTTTGTGTTCCTATGCTTCAAAATGGGCATACTTTTGCTTGATTTGAACACTTTTTCTATTTTGTTTTACAATTTTAACAAGTTGAGGTAGATTTGCTAAAATTTGTAAATGAACCTACAAATTAATTTATGTTTATATTAGCTTGACCTTTGTAGTTAGGCTTACAGACTTCATGTAGTTGGGGGCTTATGGACTTGATTCCCATGTTGAGGAAGATGTTTGCTTCAATTTTGAAAGCCTCTATAAGACTTAACTATGCTTAAAACATGGAGACAACAGGCATTTTCCAAATTTTAGAGTTCTAGTTTTCCAAATTTTGTTTTCTAAACTTTTGATTTTATTTTTTCATATTCTTCTTTGTTACATTTTTGTTCTTAAATAATGGATAACTAAATTTCTAATGTTATATTTCTGTAATCAAGGTCAAGCATTCTACTTCTTCCTCCCTCCACTATTTGAGACGTCTTTTAATGACAAAACCGTGACAGAGCTACACACTCCAAAGTGAACAATACCTCGGGAACACTGTGGTTGTTCCTAAGGATGCTTACCAGACGGACTTGGGTCGGGTCGAAACATTGGCGTTGTCTGCGGGAACAACAATTCCCCTTACCCTTAACTGTGAGACTTGTTCCGGTACACCCAATAAGTCTCACATCGCTTAGGATTCAAGGTGATGCGCAATTTAAATACTCCTTCCTCCCTCCACCCTCTGAGGTGCCTTTTAAGAACAAAATCGTGATGGAGCTTAACACTCCAAAGCGGACAATACTTTGAAAATACGGTGGTTGTCCAAGAATCTTGCTCTACTTTCATTTAAAAGATTATTTTAATGATGCTACAATTAGATTAAATACACGTGTATGTGAATATAAACATACTTTAAAATGTAACCGGAAATAGTGTTAAATTTACTCTTGTAATAGGCTTTTTGATTTCAATGTTGGGTTTGTAGTGAACAAATAAAATCACACAAGGATTTTGCTTTCATTAAATTCTTTTTAAAACATTTTCAATTTTAAAAATAGAATGCAATGAACTTGTAAATCAACATTGATACAACATTGGACAAAAACACAATAAAAGAAGATAAAAAAAGAGAAAAATAGCAAAAGATTTAAACTAGTTCATATTCAATAATCCTACATTCAATCTAAGTTATTCAACCATAGAATAATTGATTCAACTATTAACAATAGGCTTTTATAAAGCACATTTCAATTACAAACGCGGTCTTACGAGCTATTATAGAATATTAAGGATTATGGAGTGATTTTTTATCCCTTTAACCAATTTATTGAAAAAAAAATAGTTCTAGTTGGGATGATACTGCTATTGTAACATTTGTGACATTGAAAACAGTAGTAACTCAAAAACTTTTTTTAGCTTTACTCGACTTTTCAAAACCATTTGTTTTAGAAACCAATGCTTCAAGAATAGGAATAGGTGCAATACTTAGTTAGGATTTTCATCTTATTGCTTTTTTTTCCAATAAATTTGCTTCGAAGATTCAAAAAGTAGTTGACCTATGCTAGGGAATTTTATGCTACCATAGAAGCTATTTACCAAGTTAAGACATTATATGCTTGGCCACAAATTTGTAATTTAAACGAATCAAAAGAGCTTAAAAAACTTAACTGATCAAGTTATTCAGACCCTGGAGTAATAGAAATGGTTGCACAAGTTGTTAGGGAAGGATAATATGGTTACTGATTCTTTTGTTAGATCATTTTACATGGTTTGGTCCCAATCTAAATTGCACATTACATTGTCGGCTATTATGCACTTGTGTGCACTTAACCAACCTCTCAATACACATTATTAAAGGTTGGATTAGTTACTTTATTGGAAAGATAGGTTGGTTATTTGTAATAAGACCCTAAATAATAATATTCAAGGTCGTTTATTATTATTTTATATTTATATATATATATATAGATAAAGTGCTCATAATATAAGTTTGATGAAAGATATATAAAGTAGTTATTATAATATAAATAAGTTATAAAAGAGGGTTGTTTCTTAAATAGATTTATTAAAAAGATATCACATTTATTATGTGTGTGATTTTTGTTATATACAATAGATTTAAAGAGATTTTATAAGAAGCAAAAACAGAAAGGTGGAAAAATATATAACTATTTTTTTTTAAAAGAATCACCTAAAATTTCTTAATAGTATATAGGGTTTTAAGAGGGAGAGTGAAACCCATAAATATACATACTAAACGAGTGAGTGAGTGTTACATTTGGGTGAGAAAGAACACAACTGACTAGATTTGAAGGAAAAATAAGAGTAAGATGCAAACAAAGGAAGAAGGGTAAAAGTTGAGTTTTAAAAAGAAAGAAGGAAGAAGTGAACAGAAAAGGTTAGGGCGAGATTACATTCTTGTATCCTTGTATTCTTGTTGGTATGTGATGTATTATTTTATGAGTCTAAATTGTGGAGTAGATGTTATTTGGTATGATTGTCATGACATATTAATATGTGTTTGTTAGGAAACGTAAATGTATGTTTGTGTGTGGTGACTCAACAAAAGGTGGTGAAGGGGAACTCCACGTAGTTGTATTGGGGTGTACTTTGTTGAGGCTTCTAAGAGGAGTAATGGGAAGTTGTATAATTTTCTGAGGCTGGTGAGAAAAGTAATGGGAAGTTGTACACTTCACTAGGGCTCTAGAAAAGAATAATGGGAAGTTGTATACTTCGCCTGGGCTTGCTAGGAGAGTTATGAGAAGTGGATTGATTGTTGGTAAGTTGTATGCGAGAGTTACAAATTGGCTCCTAACGCTGAGATCACTAGTGTTTGTATTATTTGCAGTGATGACATGTTTTGTGTTGTGTAATTGTATATCGTTATAAGACACAATGACTATGTAAATTTGGGTGTGTGGTTATATTATGATTGATGTGTATTTTAGCTATGATATTTTGATGTTGTATGTTAGTTCACCCTTATATTTTGGTGGTTGTGGTTTCCAACCGCGATGATCGTGATTTATCACGGGAGCAGATGATAGTACAAGTGTTTATGAAAGTTCATGGTGCTTTGGAGAGTGCTCAATATCGAGAGACATTTGGTATTGTAAGACCCGAGAAAATTAAATAGTTATTTAAATAATTATTTAATTATGGCGGGTAATAGAAACATTTAAAGCAATTAATGTGTGAAACTATGATGTGGAAAAGTACTAGCTCAAGTGGTTGAGAGTACTTGAGGACTTGGGTTCGAGTCCTATGTGTGTCACTAGAGGAGTTAAAGGTTAGAGGAGTTGCTTTCTTGTCGTTTGTGATTGTAATTGAATTACTGTGATGTGCCTTGAATTATACCACGATCTCTACGCTGTTTTTTTCTGCACTATTGTATTGAGTTTCTGGATTTTTCCAGAAACCGCCTGGCGGTCCATCCCCTACCGCCAGGCAGCACATCAGGTTGTTGTGTTGTTCTTGTTTTGGTATGAACCGCCTGGCGACGATGAGTTTCTGCCCGGCAGCGCGACACTGTTCGCGTTCGGTTTAATGGTTTCACAACTGATTACCGTGGGTGTAATGAGTTGTTGAGTTTTGATTGATTTTGTATAATTGTGGGATATTTTTATGGTCTTGAATTGATTGAGGGATGTTGGGGATCATACTAAAATGTCATATATGGGAAGGTTGGGCTGAAACCAATGAGTTATTGTGAACCTTGGGTTATTTGGGTTAATTAAGAAATAATTGGAATTATGGTACATGAAACGTATATTGTTGATAGGAATGGGTATTGAAAATGTCGCAATTGATGAGGTGAGGATTATCGGGAAAGGAGAGAAGAGAGTTGTGATCAGAGTATGCAGAAAATGGGAAAAGGAGTCTGTGTCTGATATGCCGCCTGGCGGTTTCATGCTGGCCGCCAGGCGCTGCTGTGTGGCAACCCAGGTTGGCTGTTGGACTGTGGTAATGCGAGAGAAGGATAGGAAGTGAATTATGCCTGTATATATAGCGAGTTGAAAGGGGGAGTGAAATTGTATTTGTTGATGTTCGATAAGAGATGAAAATGTTAATGGGGATATAGAATTCGATATAAACAAATGGTGTAGGAGAGGATAATCATATTTGGTTAGCAAATATAAGTCTTGCGTTGTGGTATGCTAGTTAAGGATAAGTGAGGGATACGAGAATTCAATAAGAGGGGTTAAGCATGGGAATTAGGGTGGAAGGCATACATTGGTTAGTTCAGCATGGTAGAATCAGAGGTAGGATGTAAGGATTGGAAAACTAGCTAATTTCGTGGGATGTATGGAGTTGTTGGGTTATGACAATGTTCTTAGTACTTGAAAGGGGGGGAATAAGATAGATTTATCATTGTAATGTATAGATACTTGATTATCTATTATTGGGGTAGACTAAGCATAGTGAGGAGTCTCTATTGGTCCATAAGAGTGAGTTATGTAACCAATTAGACTAGTTGGGGTGCTAAAACCAGTGAAGTACTGTTCTGGTATAGCGCCCGGCAGGCTAACGAAACCCGTCAGGTGATAGGCTTAACGAGAGAGAGCACTGCACTGTGTGGCGCCTGGCGGCACGGTGTGCTCCGCCAGGCGATGACGAGAAAACAGTGGCCCTGGGGGGGACGCTGGCGTCTGGCGGTGAGTGGATACCTCCGGGCGGTCTAGAGCAATTTCGCCTGGCGGCGTGTGGGCAGACCCAGGCGGAAAATACTCCTGTTCTTTGTTTGTTTTGTGTGTTGTTTGAGCACTGATACTACACTTGGGTCGGGAGATGCTGTGCCATGAGCGGGTAAGTTCATGGATGGTGGATAACATGTGATGATATGAGCGGGGAGGTTCATATCCAGTTACTCTCACGTGGGGATACGAGCGAGGTAGGTTCATATGTTCCGTGCTCACGTTTGAGAGATGCCACGTGCAGGGAGGTACGGGGCTGGTGGATCACATGTGTTGGACTACGGGCGGGCAGGTCCATAAAGCAGGACTACGAGCGGGGAGGTTCGTGTTGTAGGACTACGAGCAGGGAGGTTCGTAGAGGCAGGACCAGGAGCGGGCAGGTTCGTGTGAGCATCATATTCCCGAGTCCAAGGCTAACCAGTTGTGTGATTTGAAGGCTATAAAGCCTTGAGGTTAAGGTCTTGGCTAAGAACTATGTAGAATGAATAAGATGGGTATTTGATTTATCTTGTGTTTTATATACCTGTTATTTTATTTTCTCAGCTCACCCTTTCTGTTTGTGTATGGCGATGATCGTGTGATTCGTTGCACTGGAGCAGATGTTGACACAGGTGATGCTGAGGATGTCCAGGCGACGGAGTGAGGGCTAGCTTTGGGATTAGAGCTAGGATTTACTCACATGTATTTTTATGTTTTTATTTTTGAACACAAACTTTGAGAACTTGTAACACTTTATGGTTTAAGTTATGAGTTTTGGCACGCTCTTTTAAAGAATTTAAATTTTCCCGCGTTGGGATTATTATCGAGACGACTTTTGATATAATTATTTCTTTTATTATTTTTTTTAGTAATATTCTTTAGGGATGTTACAGGTATAGTCTTTTAGTCTTAGGTTTTTCCTTTTCAATAAAGTATGTTTGTAATTGAGATTTTCAATGAAAAAGGAATGAAGCTTTATTTTAAATTATGTATTTGGTGTTAAGTATAGATTTTAGGCACCTAAAAAATGTATTTGGTGTTACATTTTGGTATTAGAGCCAGGTTGGGTCCTAGGTCATTTGTGGGGAGTGAGCTTGTTGTGTGTCTGTTATGACTTGTCGCTTAGAGTATGAATGTGTTCTTGTATTTGTTTAACTCATTTTTTGAGTATTTCTCTTAGGTGTTATCGTAGAAGGACAAGTGTTAGAGTTGGATGCTCGAAAGAGGTGAGGTTTTATGTGTTTAGTTAAATTTACCCTTGTAATAAGCTTTTTGATTTCAATGTCCAGTTTTTAATGAAAAAAATAAAATCACACAATAATATAATCCCCATGTATAATGAGAATTAATTGTCAATGGGGACTACATGCAATGACAAATCAATTAGACCTATATCTAGCATAATTAAAAATAAATAATTATTTGTTATGAAATAATTTATGGCTTAGGTAAATCGTGAAAGGGTTAATTGGTTTTGAACTTACTTACAAAGATTTTCCTTTCATTAAGTTCTTTTTAAAACACTTTTAGTTTGAAAATAGAATGCAAAAAACATGTAAATTAACATTGATACAATATTAGATAGCAACACAATAAAAGAAGATAAAGAAAGAGAAAAATAGCACAAGATTTATACTAATTCAGATTCAATAATCCTACATTCAATCTCACTTATTCAACATTAGAATAGTTGATTCCACTATTAACAATAGGCTTTTATATGCAATTACAAACACGGCCTTACAGGCTATTATCGAAGATTTATTAAGGATTATGTAGTGATTGTTGCCCTCTTTTTGAACCATTTATTGAAGAAAAAAAGTTCTAGTTAGGATGACACCGCTATTGTAGCATTTGTGACATTGAAAGGAATAGTAACTCAAACACTTGTTTTAGCTTTACCCGATTTTTCTAAACCATTTGTTTTAGAAACCAATGCTTTAGGAATGAGAATAGGAGCAATACTCAGTTCAGATATTTTGTATAGAGCTGTCAAAACGGGTAACTCGGCCTAACCCGGCTCGACCCATTATAGGTTGATCATTTAGTGAGTCAACCCAACCCGGCTCACTTTTTAGCGAGCCAAAAAAATTTGAACCCGGCCTGCCCACCACAGGTTAGCGGGTTAAACGGGTTGGCTCACAGGTTCCCTTAATTAAAAAAATATATAATTTTTTAGTTTTTTCAGTCAAAACTAAATTATAATTCTAATTAAAATCTAAATAAACTTTAATACAATCCAAATACAAACCAAAATAAAAAAAATACAGATTATTTGTGTTGGCTAAAAAAACAACCTAACATGACCCAAATGTAAAATCCAACTTAATAAAAAACACTTGTGTGACCCTTTTATCTGCGGGTTGATGAGTCAACCCGGCTCAACAAGGGTTCAACCCGGGTGAATCGAGTTCTAGATGAGCCAGGTCAAAAATCAACCTGTATTAAAATTTATAAAAAAAAATTTAACCCAACCTGGCCTGAACCCGTGGTGTGCCGGGTTGGCTCGTGGGTTCCAACCCATTTTGACAACTCTAATTATGTACAAATACTGCAATCACAACATTAAGTTCCTTTCCTTATCACTCACACTGAATTACATCCTGTCATTCACCCCATATCTACATTAACATCTCAAGTGATATTTAGAGGTCAATATTATATTACACAACATTTGGTTTAGTAAGAAGTCTTAGATGTTTTTGATGCCACGGAGAAAGGTCACTCCTTTCTACAACAAGTTTATCTTGACTTTAACCTTGAGGATATAATTTCTATACAAAATAATGTATTACGTACAAAATTATATAGTACATATATTTTGTACGCCTATAAATCCCTAACAACTAAGGTAAAAGTATAGATCCTACCAACCAAGATAGAAGTATAAATCCCTACCAACCAGGAAGAAATACTTAAGGACCTTTATTAAAGGATCACATGCCTATTGTTAATCCGATTATTGATGTCATTCTTAAAGGCAACTTTATGTATGTCTTTGCATTTTATTTTATCATGAATTGGGGGATGGGTTCGTTAAGGATAAAATATAAATTTTGGGTTTATTTGGTAGTATTGTTTAGAAATCAATTGATAAGCATGGTTCATGGTGAATATATCATTAGACGAATCTTTTTGATAACTTCTATCACTAATGTGCTAAGATTAATTCTCCAAAATTATTAAATTTACTTTTTTTTTATTCTTGACCATGAATAATTGACACTATATCTTTTATACATCAATACTTTATTATGATATAATCCGTTTATTGAATATTTGTGGAACATCCGTGTCTAATCCATTTCAATGGTGGTCTCACTAAAGAAAAACCAACACAACTGGCCACGACATAACTCTCCTCCCAGCTTCTAAAGGACAACTTGCGCCTATTGGAATGCCTCCAATATTTGAGTTATACAATGGATGACACATTATCATGGTCATTTACACACTTGCACTCCCTTGGAAAGAAAAAGGTAGCACCGAAGAAAGGAAAGAGCGAGATGGTTGTTTTTGTTGTTCCCGCGAAGCGAAGATCATTTGCCAAGCAAATGAAGTGGATCAACCTCTTTTTGGCTTCGGCCAAACACTTTTTCTCACTGGTCAAGCTTTCTACAAAAAAAATGATGCGAGAACATATTCTCTTATCTAAGCCTCTTCCCTATTTCGCTCCCCCATCGTTGATGGTTCAGCCACGACCAGTGCCATAAAATGATTGAGAACTACGACGGGGTCGAAATGCATTTTGTTCTTTCTATTCAATAAGTATTGCATGACCGAATAATTCAAGGAGGGGCGCACTACAGGGAGGGTCCTTTCAAATAGATGACTTGTCAGGCCGCTGGAGTGGGACTTATTAGGGAAATAGGGCAGCATCTAATGTCTTGGAGGCGTAGTAGATTACCCTCGGCTGCTTATCAATCCTTTGAGCTAAAACAGCCCCTAATGCATAGTTGGATGCATCACACATAAGCTCAAATGGGGTTGTCCAGTTGGGCGCCTGAATGATTGAAGTTGTGGTCAGGGCCTTTTTGAGGCAATCAAAAGCCTCTTTGTATCCTTCATCAAAGATGAAGTCAACATCCTTTTGCAGTAGGTTGGACAATGGGAGGGCCTTCTTACTGAAATCTTGAATGAAGCGCCTGTAAAACCCTGCATGGCCAAGAAAATAACGAACCTCTCGCACAAAAGAGGGGTAAGGCAATTGTGAAATAATTGAGATATTGGCAGGGTCAACTTCAAAGCCCTTTTTTGAAATTATGTGCCCCAATACTATGCCTTGTTCTACTATGAAATGACATTTCTCAAAATTGAAAACAAGGTTAGATTGGATGCACCTGTTTAAAACTCTATCTAAACTATCCAAACATGCATCAAATGAGGACCCATATACAGTAAAGTCATCCATAAACATCTCTATGCATTTTTCAAGAAAATCACTAAAAATGCTAAGCATGTACCGCTGGAATGTGCTAAGGGCATTGCATAGGCCAAACGACATCCTCCTATAGGCAAAAGTGCCAAAGGGGCACGTGAATGTTGTTTTCTCTTGGTCCTCAGGTGCAATGTGAATTTGAAAATAACCAGAAAACCCATCAAGAAAGCAATAGTGGGACTTACCTGCCAAGCGCTCAAGTATCTGATCAATAAAAGGCAGGGGGAAGTGGTCTTTTCTGGTTTCTTGATTTAGCCTTCTGTAGTCAATGCAAACCCTCCAACTATTTTGCACTCTTGTTGGAATCAACTCCTCTTTTTCATTCTTGACTACAGTGAGGCCAGTCTTCTTTGGAACAACATGGATGGGGCTAACCCACTGACTGTCAGAAATGGGGTAGATGATCCCAGCTT
>Ga0214545_1006020_pt1 | contig 21440 bp, 5 predicted proteins | sample CNSS4metaG_FD_160064 | JGI IMG/M metagenome (GOLD analysis project Ga0214545, IMG submission 160064) | Root nodule microbial communities from cowpea collected in UCLA plant growth center, Los Angeles, California, USA - CNSS4 | ecosystem: Host-associated > Plants > Roots > Nodule | place: USA...
GCACACAGAAAATCACTTGGTTAGACTTGATAAAGGCAAGAATTTTTAACTGAACACTCAGAGATACACAGAGAAAGCTAAGCGGACAACCCAAGTCCACAAAACTAAGGAATGACTGCTCTGATACCATAAATGTAACGTCCCATTTAATTTATAAACGCAATTAAAGGAGACACCACACATAAGATAGCATAACAACGCAGTCCTAGGGTTCTCAACATCACCCCTACAAAACTAGGCACACCACGATGCCAACAAAAAGCAGGGTAACGGTTTATCTAAAAGTTTACAATCTAATAACCACGAATACAGGGGCCACAACCCTAAGGAAAACATGAAAGGAAGAAGTATAAGATCCAGCCCAGGTGGCTAAGTAGCGGAATCGCCATTCCGTTGTGGACCACAAGAACCTCGCCCATCTGCTCCCATCAACCAAGTTGATGATCATCGCAAGGAAGAACAACCACATACAACACAACCATGCAACAAAACGGGTAAGCTAGAGCCAACAACATATTCATCATACAGTCAAATATATTTTCATCATCTCATATCCATATAACAACCAAACATGTTATGACTCCTCATTCAATACACTACGACTCGACTCGACTCGTCCTGATACGTATAACTTGGTCGGATTCAGCGGATGCTTGCACTTGTGGTGGATACCTCTGCTCAACCCCGAGCTGCTCGATCTTGAGCCATGTAATACAAGTGTTACGATGAATCAAATTTCCCTCACCATAAGGTTAGCCCTTAATGGATTTCAGGCCTCCTGCTACTCTCACCACAAGAGTCAGTCCACTCTAGGTGAGACTAACTGGCTCCTCAGAGTGTCAGGATACAACCTTACCTTAAATCCTTACCTAGCTATACAGATGGGGCACCACCATGGACACCCACTAATAGGGGCCATGGGATTACGTCCCGACCACTGAAGCACAACCCTGAAAGTCTCACCTAGAGGCCCCAAGGAATTTACGCGCTGACACGGACCAACATTCATAATTCAGAAATAAGAGAATATTAAAGTCATGTTTACAATTCCATACCCATCCATGAGGTTTATTCCTCATACGCATCACATTTTGAATCCATACATCTGATCATCACCATCCCGTGAGTCTAGGGTCTCATCTCATGTCAATACCATGTTCCTTTAGTTCCAAACCACTCAATCATCCCTCATGTCAAGTTCATACCAAACTGTCACACACAATTCACAAATCATGCCAAGCATACATAACATTCCCTTATATACATGTTTCTCATCATACCATTCATTTCCAAACCAGTATTAACCATCCAAGAACAACCAAGCATCCAAACAGCACATGGTCTCGCACAGCCCCTCGCTCAGGGCTAAAGGGTCTCGCTGAGGCGAGATGCACTCGCTCAGGCGAGTCCCTCTCCGCCTAGGTGAGGGCTCAAGAAAGGGGCAGGAGCACACGCGGGATCTCGCTTAGGCGAGACCCCTCTCGCTTGGGCGAGGTGCTCGTTCGCCCAAAACGTTGAGTTGGTCGCCTGGGCGACCTTTCGCGCAAAAGTCTCAGGCGAGCTCCCGTTCATCTCGCTTAGGCGAGACTGACTCGCTTGGGCGAGATTAACAGGTCTCGCCACTGATCTTCGCTGTACTCAACACAGTTCATGTCCAAACAACAACCCAAATCATGCCATACACTCACAATCGCACATACACTCGAAAAATTACAGAACACCATCAAAACTAACAACATGGCATCAGATAGTAGGGTTCTAGCTTCCCTTACCTGGGAATAGCTAGCAAAACGACCCGACGCGCCCTTTATACTGAACACACGAGCACAGCAACTCAAAGAGCGAACGTAGAGCTGAAAAGATGGCTGAACAGAAGCACGATATGGTCACTAGGAACCCTAGCTGGGAAAAGAACGAAATGAGCAATAGAAACAAGTATGGGCTTGCCACAACACTTACATGGAGTAGGAAAACAACTTCGAACTAGCTCGAAGACGACAGAACCCTAACCCTAGTAGAGCGTCCCGTGGGAGCAAGGGGATGACGACTGGTTCTTTTCTGAAAGTGAATGAAATGTGGAATTAGGGCAACACGAAGGGTTCTTATATCATGGGCCAGCCTTTTAGGCCCACTGCTGCAGGGTAACCCTAAAGATTAAGATGGCAGAAATAAAAGGGGCCTTACATTTCCTACCCGTTGCGGGTTTTATCTGCGGGTACAGATTTTTTTGATATCCCTAATTATAATCAAATATAATATATATGATATAATTAGTTATTTTGTTTACTTTTCTGTTTAGTTAGATTCTGAGACCCTTGAAAATTCTAAAAAGTTCATGTTGTATCTTGGGAGATTTTGCGCAATACACCACATATAAGTCCTTAAGAGCAGTGAATCTACACGCCTCAATAAGTCTTTTGTTCATGATTTTGTCAACTACTACAACAATCTTAAGGACTTATGCCTGACAACAACAACGACAACACATCCTCAACGGAGAATCCAAATACTATTTTCAGAGCTCATACAGTCTTTGTGAAACTTTTTCCGGATATGTCCAAAATTGAGGTATTCTCTGGACAGAACTTTCGACGTTGACAAGAACGTGTGTCTACCCTTTTAGACATGTACGGAGTTGCTACTGCTCTCACATCTTCAAAACCCAACTCCAATATCCCTTCAAAACAAGTTAAAGACTGGATTCATGCAAATAAGGTATGTCGACACACTTTACTTAGTGCATTGTCTAATGACCTGTTCGATGTGTACTGTTCATACAAGGAAGCAAAAGAAATTTGGGATTCTTTGATCCTCAAATATACTGCTAAAGAGTGGAATTATTTCCATTGATTATGTTAGGTTAGAACAAAATCTAGCAGATCCTCTGTCTAAACCAGTGGGAAGAAACATGATATTAGAAACATCGAGAGGAATGGGTCTTAAGCCACTTGCAAACAAGCAAGTGGTGGTAACCCAACCTTTGTGATTGGAGATCCCATGAATAAGGTTCATATGGGTAAAAACAAGTCACTTGTTAGTTCTGATAGCACTAAATTGATTTTAAATCAATTATGTCCATTCCTATTGTGTGTGTGAAAGTGCTAGAGACTGCATTTTTTAGAGGTTAAACCTTGTGATTAAATTCTCTATGGTGTAAGAATTTTAGTTTAAACAAAATTTTAATGATTTTCATATCCCTTATGGGTGGTGTATGATTTGCAACATACACTTGATGAAATCACCTATATAAGTGTCAAGAGAGGCCGCTTGTATGAGATTTTGGCATGATCTCTAGAGCACTCATGAATACCAGGCACGCGCGTGACCTAATAAGCACAACATAACGATAATAACAAGAATTATGGGGGTGTATTGTGATTGATAAACCGTTAACACATACTAAGTTTTTTGGTTCATATAGCTTGCTATACCAACTACACTATGTGTTAAGTTTCTCAATCTAGGACTGGTTCATATAGCTTGCTATACCAGCTCTGATGCATTACATCCTATGTGAGACCCCAGATTTTCTTCCTTAGTTCTTTCTATATCTTATCTTTTGCAATATGTGGGGATTGTTGAATATAATATTGCAAAAGGTATATATATTGCCTTTGGTAACAAAATCCGTTTGAGGTGCCTCCTTTTTAGTTGCCACAATATTCTGAAGCTATGCCCACACCTTTCGGAGCAGCACATAAAGTGGAGATATCCTTTCGTAAGCAAAGGGGTGGTTTGGCAATCCGTGACATGATGCTTATGAACGTTAAGGAGTTGTTGTTGTTTTTTCCGCAAGTTACGTGATTCATCTGCAAACCTTGATGGGCATATCTTAGATCTTTTATATTCTCTCCATGGGCCATGGTGTTAGATCCACTTTTCAACCTCTATAAATAGAGGCTTAAGTTCACCTCTGTAAACACAAAACTCACACTTCCTTACATTCTCTCTTGTTTCTCACTCTTTCCCATCTTATAGTTCTATTATAGTATCCTGGGTTATTTATTTACTCTTTCTTAAGAGATAGTCTTGCTAGATTTTGAGATCTTTAGAAATTTTGAGAAGTTCCTGTTGTATCATGGGGGCTTACGCAATACACCGCGGATAAGTCCTTAAGGGCAGTGAATCTATACGCCTCGAAAAGTCTTTTGTTTGTGATTTTGTCAACTACTACAATAGGAACTAATGATGTGGAAAGGACCAGGAAACATGCATTGATACAAGAGTATGACTTGTTCAAGATGCAACAAGGTAAACTTGTAAAAGACTCTCAGATGATCATGTATGTAAGTTTAAGTTGTAAAATATGAGTGTAATATAGAAGAGAATTAATTGTGTTCTTAGTATTTGTAGGCTTTTTGAAAGAGATATAGACATGTTAAACATATTTTGTTACTTGAAATTTTGTTGAAGATAATAAATTATAAATACATTTGAACCATTCAATAACAGAAGTATGTTTAAGGATAATTAGCTCTTAATATCTTAGGCATTTGCTCCAAGAATATAAATACCTGAAGTAGGTAAAACACTTGTTTAGACCTCTTTAAAAAGACCTAACAAAAGTATTAATATTCTTCTGTTAAATTAATTATAAATTATGTCTAAGAAAAAAGACCTAATTTTTCAGTACTAATATATCTCTATTAAATTACTTATAAGATTGTGTGTATATATATATATATATATATATATATATATATATATATATATATTAAATTAAGTGTAACTTTGTGTTTAAAAATAAAATAAAAATAAATTATTATCAATTTATTTTTATTGGTATTAAATTTTACAAGTTAACTTTTTTTTCGATAAATGATAATTTTGTTTAGAAATAAGAGAAGAATTATTTATCTTTTTTATCTTATAATTAAATTTGATTTTTATTTTTTTATTTTATCTCTCTGTAACTTCTCTCATATATTGATTTAATTCATTGTCTCTTCTTACTTTCTTCTATTATAGAGTTCTTCTTTTATATTTTTTTTTGCCTAGATTTATTTTTTGGTACTTAAAGATTTATGAGTTTCAAGAATTTTTCTAGATATATTTCGGCAAAGAACTAGAATTTTTTTTCTTAGATTTAATTGGAGAACTATCGATTAGGTTATGATTTAACCTTGGTTGATCATGCAGATAAAATATTTAATAAAATAAATCATGAATATAAATTCAAATTGGAAAAAGATATGAAAGTTAGTTATTTGAATTTAAATACAACAATTTAATAGATAGTTTTATATAAAAAATTCAAAAAAATAAATTTTAAATAAAATATATCGTTCTTAAATTTATTTTACACATTTCCAAAAGCCTTGGGCTGGGAGTTGAGTAAGTACAAGGTACCTATTATGAGGTGAAAATCGATGAAAAGATAGGATAAAAATAATTGTCAAATGAATGTAGATAGACAAGGATGTCAATAATATTTTTCCAAGAAAGTAGTAACTCAAAATTAAGAAAAATGTGCATTTTATGCAATCAAATTTTGTATTCTAAATTCGTGCAAATACACTTTTCGGGTCTTTTAGAGTCAACTCATCTAAAAGAAACAAATGGCTGAGACACCGTTGAATGTCTACGATTCCGAACTTAATATACTCATGAGCTTGATAACCAGAAACAGCTTGAAACCTATCACAAAAGTTTCCATATTGTGGCAACAAAAACTTTTCTATGGATTCTATTATTCCTTCCTTCAGTTCCTTATCAGAGACAGTCCATGTAGATTGAATTGTGCATGTCTCCTCAAAGTGCAGGTTGAACAAATGCAGTTTATCTTTCATTAAGTCCGCTACCACATCAGGTTCCGCCGACTCATACGTCTCGACCTTCAAAAACTCCACCATCATATTCCACGAACTTCTTAGATACAGGTTGGAGTTTTGTTCCACCTTTGCTCTGTTTTGCCGAAACCAATCATCGTCAAATTTCAAATCAAGCGTCTTCTGTTCTATGTAGCTGAGATTATTAATCATAAAAACATAGCCCAATGCGGGGTCAGCATAGTGGTCTTTAGACTTTATTTCCAACTCAGTCTCTAAGAACTCGATCATCCTTCCTATCACCACCCAAAATGAAGAATTTCCGATGCGGTAAGTTTGGCCAGCCCTTTGCTCTATCTTACCTTTACAAATTCTATGGATGTAGTCCATTGTTTTCTCAGTAATTGGATGAAGCCCTCCATCGGTAACAGGTGCCTGCACATTATTGGGATAAATACTATCCCAAAAGTTTAGCATATCCAGTATTTTTTGAATGTCTTTAAGATCACGTAAGAACGACGGTGTGTGTAAAAAGATCTGTGAGGTGAACTCCGGTAGCAGTTCGTCCAATGACTTCGACATTTTAGGGACAATGTTGAACAAAAGATTCGGCGAATAGCTGCTAGCTGTTATAGTGGTATCGGCAAAACTCACTAGACCAATCATCAGTTCCTTGCAAACCATTTCGAAGAAGACATCGACAGTGAAAAAGAGCCCTGAAAAGAGATAATTCAAGAGTCTCTTTTCGTTGGGAAACAGTACCTTCGAAGCTGCCTTGCACGTTTTTAACCAATTCTCAACGTCGTTATTGTTAGGCGTTTGAAATTGCAACCCAAGTTCCCGCAACCACTGTTCTAGAAACTCCCTACGCCATTTGATGTAAATGTCGCCGCATTCCACCATGAAATCGCCATTCACCATCAGCTCCGCGGTTTCCTTAAGGCGCCTCATAATTTCCGATGGAAGTGCATCCATCACCAAATTGACGTCAGGATTCGGTACTCCTTCCGGATCAACTAACACGTTTGTAAGGTATTTCTCTATGTGTCTACAAAACATGGGAACAGCCATCTCATTCTCCTTCTCAAGCTCCTCTATACAATTTATGAGCTGTTGTCCGATGATAAAACCATCATCAACGCTTCCATCTTGTGAAGGTGAATTTCTTTGAGTGAGTAAAGCAATCCCTGAATCATTAACATGAATGATTACTTGATTTTGGTCCTGGAGCGAAAGGTTCTCCCCGTCTGTGTCGCTCGGATGGTGACGAAGTTGGAGGAGGAAATAAATGAAACCCACTCCAACAGTGCCTAACCACCATTTGATCAACATGAGTTGTACTGTTAGACCTTCGCAGAAGAAATGTAGAAGATCGATCTGGAATCCAAATTGAGTGAGATTTGACAAGCCAAGCGACATGGTTGCAAAAGCAGCCCAAGAGATGACGCTGTATGCATCTGGTTTACCCTTCACCATGATATCAAACAAAAAGGAACAAATAGACGTGATTATAAGAACCAGAAATGCCAAATGAGATGCCAGCCGGAAAGAGATGGAACTTGACCTTGCCGGTGCGAACAAGACCGCTAAACAAATGATGAAACTGAAAACAATATAAAGAAGCATCTTCCACCAGCTCCAGTTTCCCAAAAAATGGTTGAAAGAGGAACCGAGAGCATAACAGAGCAGTCCAACAACAGATGAAGCGAGAGATACAATTCTCCATACCTTTGGTTTCTTCAGCCATCTCAGAATTTTGATGAGCAGGGCCATTGAATTCTTTCTCAAGTAAGAGAGAAAGGTTTGCATTCAGCCATTCACCCACCACGAACAGAAAGCCTGGATGAGAGAAACCCCTCACTGTAATGAAGATATTTAACGTAAAGTGTAACCAGGTTACTATTTTGGCCTAAAAGGAAACCAAAAGAAAAAAAAGAAAAAGACCTTTTTGACGTACAATGCCAACTTCATCTTCGTAGAACTTACTCCAAAGTACTTCAAATGAAATCTAAATTACGTTTTCCAGCGGCTCAAATGTTAAAAGAATTGTCTTAATCTATTTTCTATCGCAGCAAATGCAGTGTGCAATTATTTTTTCTGCAAAATACTAATTTATATTAACAGTCAAATAAAAAATTGTTCAATTTTAGAAAATGGAAAATCACATTTGTAATTAAAATTTTATAAAAACTAAAATCTCATTTTAAAAAAACTAAAGCAAAAAGAAAGTGAATTTAAACTAAAAAATTCGTACACAACTACACTCACTTAATCATACAGACCCACACGTTATCTGTGGGGTTTGGATGAACTTTTCGAGAAAAATACTTGTGAACTTTTTAAGGGTGTGTTCCATGAGAGGTGAACAACGGAAGAGAGTATGAAAATGAATTTGTTTAGATTTGGGTAGATGAATTTTTATGTTTTTTTAATGAATTTAGAGAGTAAAATAAGTAGATTTGAAGATAAAATTTATAAAAATTAGTGAGAAATTTGATTGGTATGATAATAAAATTAATTATAAAAATAGATAGAATTTGGAAGTTACCAAAATACTTTTGATGAAAAAAAAAATAATTTTGTAATTTGATATTATAAAAATAATTATAATTAATTAATGCAAATTAAAAAGATATTGAAATTTTATGAAATTTTAAAATAAAAAAAATTAAATTTTTATGAATGTAAAAAAATTTATCCAATTAAATTTTAAAAATAATTATACAAACTTATATAAATAAAGTTAAAAAAATTAATAAAAAAGTTAAAAAGAAGTTAAAAAGAGTAACTCAACTGCCTAACTTCACTGCAGTTAGCCACCACCTCTGAACAACCACAGTCCACCCCTTCATCTTCATCCTCGCCCATCACACTCAACCAACTCATCTTCTTCCTTTCCATGGACTCAACAAGAACATTTGTCATCTGCCTAACTTCACTGCGGTATCATCGCTGTTTTGAGAGGATAATCGCTGTTTTGAGAAGATAGATTAATTCATCCATCCCCAAATACACTCTTCCATATTCGCAAAGATTATTAAAAACAAACGCGCTAATATGTAAATCGTTCTCTCAGATACCATTAAACAGTGTCATTTCCAGAAAAGCTTAAAGGTTTTCAAGACAATCCGCAATTCAAATGATACTTCATAAAGCGTGTTGAGTTGATAAGGAAATGTTTCACTTGTGGGGTTCCCACTTTCACTTTCAGATAAAAATACTTGTGGACTCTGAAGGTTATAAGAAGAGTAAAATGTTAGAGATTTCACGAGTGTTCAGTTGAAAAAAATAAGTAAAGATGACTTGTAGAAAGACGAGTTTAACAACAGAATCTGAAAATAACAAAAAGAAAATTGTATTAATTAATTCTTTGATTAATAAGTCAAATTTCTTTCATGTATAAAACATAAAACCTTATATAACACAAATAATGAAGGGATATGTTAGAGAATCATTATGCCTGTTTAATTGAAAAAAAATAATAATAATAAAGATAATTTGTGGAAGGACAAAGTTTAACAAGAGATTATTAAAATGAGAACCATACAAAATTAGAAGAGATGATTAAAAACATCGTGTGTATAAAAAAATTATAAGATAAATAAGATGAAACCATGATACCACCGAGTTTTCTTTTGAATCTGAACATTACTGTAATGGCTCAATATTGTTTTTTCATCAGTCAACAGCCAAGTATACTAATCCCAACATATGTATCTGAAGATGTATATATGCTTTAAATGTTTAAGTATGATTTATTTTCTGTTAAATTTGAGAACGTTTCACTCCAGAATTCAATAAATTTAAATTGAATCTTTGCTGCTGTTAATTTTTAATTTATTTTTAATCTAGTAATATGGCCGTTAATGAGTTCACATGATATTTTATTTGAATTGTTATTATATATAATTTTATTATTTTATTTATTTTAAATTTTCGTAATTTATTATTTTAAAATTTTAAAATTTTAAAATTTATAAATTTAAAGTTTTATAATTTTAATTTTTTATGATTTTATAAAACATCAATAATAAGTATCGTATAAATTTATCAATAACCTACTGCCATTTACTATTCCAATAAAAAAAAGTATATAGCATTTCCAAATGTTTAGAATTAAAAACAATAAAATAATAAATTTAAGTTTAATTATCTAGTTCAAAATATTTCCAGTTTCAAGAAATCATTTACAATAATATTTTAAGTTTTGAAATTTCAAAAATCATTTAACTCATATATTATCGTAAATGATTTCAAAATGTCTATAGATATATTTAATAGAAAGCACACATTGTTATTTTTCTCGTTATATAAACTTCAATCTCTGCCAATTAGGACGAACCATAAAAATGTCATACTGTAACTTTTTTTAATTCATTATCAATTATATTGTATTTTTTTCACTATAATTGTATAAATAAATTTATTTACTATAATATAAAAATTTAATATAATTGTCATGATTATTTTTTTATCTTCATCTAACATATATTGGAGTTCAAAATATACAAGATGTATGTCAAAATTTTATTATTATGTTTATTATTTGTTCTTTGCGTCATTTTTATCAAGTAATGTATTATAACTTTTATTAATTTATAAAAAAGAGATTCATTAAAATTTTAAAAATTGAAATAAAAATACATTTAAAAAATATTTTAATTTGAATATTTATTTTCCTTTCATATTTTTTAAAAATATTTTTAATTTTTATTAACTATGTTTCATTAATGTTTGCAAATTTAATAAATGTTTGATTTTCATAAAATTTTATTTTCGTATGCTAATCTAAATTGTAAACAATTATAATTTATTTCAAAATATTGATATCGTAGAAACAACTATACTCCTAATATTTAATATTTGATAATATTATGTTTCTTTACCGTAATTTTTTATTATACTCCAAACAACTATACTCCAAAACCTTTGAATTGTGGAGTTGAGTAGGCACAGGGTACCTATGAGGTGAAGATCGATAAAAAGATAGGATAAAAAAATTGTTACATGAATGTAGATAGACAAGGGATGTCAATAATATATTTCCAAGAAAATAGTAACTCAAAATTAAAAAGAAAAGAATAAAGCGCATTTTATAAGAGTGCACAAGTGACTATGAAATTTTGTATTCTAAATTCTTGCAAGTACACTTTTCGCGTCTTTTAGAGTCATCTCATCTAAGAGAAACAAATGGCTAAGACAACTTTGAATATCTACGATTCCAAACTTAATATAATGATAAGCTTGATTACCAAAAACAAATCGAAATCTGTCAGAAAATTTTCCATATTCTGGCAATAAAAAAGCTTCTATGGATTTTATTATTAGTTTCCTCAGTCGTTTATCAGAGATAGTCCATGTAGATTGAATTGTGCATGTCTCCTCAAAGTGCAGGTTGAACAGATAGAGCTTATCTTTCATTAACTTCGCTACCACATCAGGTTCCAGTGACTCATTTGTCTCAAGTTTCAAAAAGTCCAACGTCTTATTCCATGACCTTCTTAGATAGAGGATGCAGTTTTCTCCCACCTTTTCTCGAAACCAATCATCGTAGAATTTCAAATCATGCATCTTTTGTGCTATGTAGTTGAGATTATTGATCATAAAAACATAGCCCAATGCGGGGTCAGTGTAGTAGTCTGTAGACTTGGCTTCCAACTCGCTCACTAACAACTTCATCATCCTTCCTATCACCACCAAAAATGAAGAATTTCTGATGCGATGAGATCGCCCAGCCAACTCATTCGTACTTGTACAAATTCCAAGGATGTAGTTCATTATTTCCTTAGTAATTAGATGAAGCCCTCCGTCGGTAACAGGTGCCGGCACATTATCAGGGTAAATAATATCCCTGAAGCTGTTTACCATAGCCAATCTTTGCTGAACGTCGTCAAGATAAGGTATGAACGACAATTTGTGATAAAACAACTGTGAGGTGAACTCCCGTATCAGCTCGCCCAATGACTTCGACATTTTAGGGATGATGTTGGACAGAAGATTCGGCGAATAACTGCCAGTTGTTATGGTGGTATCGACAAAACTCACAAGACCAATCATCAGTTCCTTGAAAACCTTCTCGAAGGAAACATCGGCAGCGACATGTATCCCTGAAAAGAGGTAATCGCAGAGTCTCCTTTCATTGGGAAAAAGTATCTTCCCAGCTGCCTTGCACGTTTTTAACCACTTCTCAAAGTCCTCATTGTTGGGCCTTTCAAATTGCAACCCAAGTGCCCGCAGACATTGTTCTAGAAAATCCCTTCGCCATTTGCTGTAAACGTCGCTCAATTCCTCCTTAAAACCTACATCCATCATCACCTTGAGGGTTTTCTTAAGGCGCCTCATAATTTCCGATGGAAGGGCATCCATCACCAAGTTGATGTCAGGGTCCGGTACTTCTTTGGAGTCACACACGGCTTTAAGGTATTTTTCCACGTAACTACAGACCATGGGAACAAGCATCTGATTCTCCTTCTCGAGATCTTTTATACAATTCATTAGTTGTTGTTCGATGATAAGACCATAGCCAACGCTTCCATCTTGTGAAGGTGAATTGCTTTGAGTGAGTATATGGTCTTGGAATCTAAGATCTTCATCTTGTGGTGGGGTGTCTACAGTACTATCAACATCATTAGCTTGTTGTGACATCATATCATGACTGCTATTACTAAATCTCCCTGAATCATCAACTTGAATGATTACCTGGTTTTGGACCTGGAGCTGAAGATTCTCCCCTTGTGCGTCGCGCGGATAGTCTCGAAGCTGGAGGAGGGAATAACTGAAACCCCCTCCAACAATGACTAACCACAATTTGATCTTCATCAGTTGTACTGTTAGACCTCCACAGAAGAAATATAGCAGATCGATCTGGAAACCAAATTGAGTAAGATTTGACAATCCAAGCGACATGATAGCAAAAGCAGCACAAGAGATGAGGCTGTATGCATCCGGTTTACCCTTCACCATGTTATCAAACAGAAAGGAATAAACAGAAGTGATTATTAGAACCAAAAATGCCAAATGAGCTTCCAACCGGAGAGAGGTGGAGCTCGACCTTGCCGGTGCGAATAATACAGCTAAACAAATGATGAAACTGAAAACAACATAAAGAAGCATCTTCCACCAGCTCCAGTAGTTTCCCAGTAAATGGTTGAAAGAGGAACTGAGTGCATAACAGAGCAGTCCAACAACGGATGAAGCAAGACATACAAGTCTCAGTACCTTTGGTTTGTTCAGCCATCTCAGAATTTGGCTGAGCATGACCATCGTATTCTTTATCAACTAAGAGAGCAAGGTTTGCATTCATCCACCCACAACAAACAGAAAACCTCCATTTTTGGATGAGACGAACCCCTCACTGTGATTAAAAATGTCGCCGAAAGTGAGAGACAGGTTACTTTTTCGGCCTAAAAGAAAACTAAAGAAATAAAAAACGAAAAAGATCTTTTTGACCTACAATGCCAGCTTCATCTTCGGAGAACTCACGCCAAAGTACTTCGGAGAACTTACTCCGGTACTTTAATGAAATCTAGGTTACTTTATTTTTTTGGCACCCAAATTAAAAAAAAATCTTAATACCAAATTTGTTCTTTTAATTTTATTTAAATTTGTTCAATTTAGTTCTTTAACGTTGTATTCGTAAAGTACCAAGTATTATGTTATTGTACATGACAGTATATTTTTTTTTTAATTTAGTCCCCTTAATATAGTTTTGATACAATTTGGCCTCTCATTTTTTAAAATAAAGTAATTTGGTCCTTCTTTAATTTGGGCTCTTTTGTATTTTAGGGTCTCTATAAATTCAAATTTGTAAAAATGGGTCTTTAACTTTTTTTTTTTAATATAGAGACAAGTCGTCAGGATAGAGAACGACATTACAGGTGAAATCGTCCTGTACCTCACCGATTTTTATTTACAATTTTAATTTTTCTGTTATCAAAAGCACGGTTTCAATTATTCAGTTCTTATCCAAAAACTTTTTTATTTGATTTAACATCTAATTAAATCACATTAATTAAATCACATTAATATGTGAATTGTTGGACTGATTTGACTTCAAATTTATTTCCATTTTCAAAGTTCCACACTCAATCATTAACACTGGTTCTACGTCAAAAGCATCCTAAAATTTTGAATGAAAAAAATAACACATGTATATGCTATTTTGACTTTAAAGAGAGAATTATACAAAAAATAAAAATAAATAAACCTGCAACTTAAAAAAAATTAAAAAATGAAGTCGTCATGTGTCTTGACAACTTCACTTTTTACTGAACGGAAATCGTTTTGCATAAAGATGACTTTGTTTTTAAAAAAAAAAAATTGAAACCGATAGAAGACAGGACGACTTCACTTATAATGTTGTCTTGTCCCTATATTACAAAAAAAAAAAGTCAGAGACCCATTTTTAAAAATTTGAATTGAACAATACATGCCATGTGTTAGCTTCTGGCTTTTTTTGATTTTTTTTTATTTTCCTTTTTAATTTTTTTAATTTGTTTTAATTTTTTTAATTTCAAAAAAAATATCCATGTGTCAAGTCACAATTGTACCACGTATCAATGCTAGTGCCACGTGTCAATTTGTGTTAGTATTATTATTTTTGTTCAATTTAGTCTCTATATTCGTTATTTTTGTTCAATTTAGTCCCAATTTTTGTTAAAATAAATCAATTTTGTCTCTTTCAAATTGACACTAAATTTAATATCTTTTATACAAATTATATTAATATTTTTAATATCTTTCAAATTGACATTAAATTTTGTCCCTTTCAAATTGACACTATATTAATTTATAATTGAATTTAAAAAAAACTAATAATAATATCAATTTTAAAAATTAAATGGTTCGATTTTAACAAAATTTGTGACTAAATTAAACAAAAATAACGAATATAGGAACTGAATTGAAGAAAAATAATGAATATCGGGACTAAATTGAACAAAAAAAAAATAATACAACCAAAAGCTGACACGTGACACTAACATTGACACGTGACACAATTGTGACTTGACACGTGGACAATTTTTTTGGAATTAAAAATTTCAAAAAATTTAAAAAAAAAATAAAAAAAAATCAGGAGTTGACACGTGATATGTACGGTTCAAAAACGTTAACTATTTAAACACCATTAGTGGAAATGACCAAATTGACCATAATTTGACAAAAATGAGAACCTAAATGAACATAAGACGAAAATAAGGACCAAATTAAATAAAAACAATAAAAATAGGGACCAAATGTATATTTAAACCTTAAACTTAATTACAACTTATATAAACATGTTAAAGTATTTTTTAAATATTTATATATCAAATTTTTCACCTAAATATTCAATATGTTTCTTTTACATTTTTACATAAAAAAATCCCTATTTAAACTTATAATTTTTTTAAATATTAAAAATGTAAATGTAAATTGGCACTCGTAATTTTTAAATGTTCAATGTAACAAATATTTTTAATCTTACAAGTGTCACTTTATATTTACATTTTTTAATATTTTAAAAGTATTATAAGTTTAAATAGGAATTATTTATTTAAAATAAAATAATTTGAATATTTAGATGGAATGATTTGATATATAATTTTTTAAAAAAAATTTAACATGTATATATAAATGTATATATAAGTTGTAATTAAGTTTAATTACTAATTTGGTCTCAAATTTGAGAAGGATCAAATTGCTTCATTTAAAGACAAAGAGAAGACCAAATTGGATAAAATTATAAATAAGGGGACAAAATTGAAAACAAACCCTGTACAAGGTGACAATAACATGACATATGACAGTATACGGATATGGGACACGGCGTTAACGTCAATCTAACGAAAAGGACTAAATTGAATATTTTTTAAAAATTGAATGACTAAATTGAATAAATAAAAAATTAGGAGTCTTTTAAAAATTTGAATAAAATTAAAAGACCAAATTCGGTATAAGTCTTAAAAGAAAGGTTTTTCTTTTTACTAAATGGGTGCAATGGTACGCATCAATTCGAAAATTATGTTTTGAAAAAATTTTATTAAAGAAACTTTTGATAAATAATACCTAAAAATATTTGAAAAGAATAGAAGAAAAGTTTGAAATAATTTAGAAAAAAAAAACACATATGTATGTTAAAAAATAAATTTTGTCAAATTTCTTTTAAAAATATTTGTCAAAATATCATAGTCTCACATGTTTTTTTACGAGCAGATTAAATTACAAAAATAGGTATATTTGAAAAATATTACGAATGTTAGATAAGTCGTCTTTACATGAAACGACTTCACCAACTGAAATCGTGCTTGGACACACGAATTCTGATGCGAGTGAAAAAGGTCGTATTTTAAAAAAACTTACTTCATACTTTTTTAAACGTAAATGCAGACAAACTGAACTCGTCTAAGGTAAAGTAATTATTTTAAAATTAAAAGTCGTTAACAGGAACCACGACTTCATTTAAAAAATAGAAAAAATAAGTCATTGAAGATGATGAGTATAATTTTAATTGAATTAGAAATAGTTGATTACAGGCAGGAATTTGATTTAGAATGAAAAATAAGAGGTCGTCCTTTATATACATGACTTTCAATTTGGTTATTGCCACTCAATTTCACGGATAATTGGAATATAATTGCTTCAAATTTTTGTATTGCATAAACTTTTAAACTAGTTCAGTCTTAACAATTGAATAATCTACATAATTTTATATAAGTCACATATTAAACTTAATTTTAATATTTTGCTTTTGTATAAAAAAATTAGTTTATATTTAGCATATTATATAACTTTCTTTTCACATATAAATAAAGAATATGAATGAACACAAACATTTCTTTGGTTTTTTTCCATCATAGGCAAATATGCATCTCTAATTACAGCAACGGGCAGATTTAAACAAAAATTACGAAAGTAGGTAAATTGTGCTATCCCACACGTTTTCTTATGAAGAAATCGTCCATCCCCATGAGGTTTTTCTTGATTTCAGAGAGTCAAACGGTCAAATAAAGAAATCGTGTTGGGCACACACGTTTTTAGACCTGAAATCGTATGGGGAGAAGACATTTTTGCTTTATAATCGATTACAATGTGTTGTAATCGATTAATTATTTGTATTTTATGATTTTCGATTCCTATAATCGATTAAACTTAGTTACTAGTTTGGTCTCAAATTGAAAAGGACGAAATTGGATCATTTTAAAAAATTGAAGTACTAAATTGAATAAAAAATTTAAATACAGGACTAAATTGAAAACAACTATTACCACTGTCATGTGTCATGATTGTAAGCTGCCACGTGACACAATAGTAAAAGAGCCTATGTGTTCTATGCCAAGTCGAGTTGCTTGATGTTTAAAAGAGCCAATGTGTTCTATGGCAAGCTGAGTTGCTTGATGTTTAAAAGAGCCTATGTGTTCTATGCCAAGCTGAGTTGCTTGATGTTTAAAAGAGCCTGTGTGTTCTATGTCAAGTCAAGTTGCTTGATATTTAAAAGAGCTTATGTGTTCTATGCCAACCCGAGTTGTTTGATGTTTAAAAGAGCCTATGTGTTCTATGTCAAGCCGAATTGCTTGATGTTTAAAGAGCCTATGTGTTCTATGCCAAGTCAAGTTGCTTGATGTTTAAAAGAGTCTATGTGTTCTATGCCAAGCTGAGTTGCTTGATGTTTAAAGAGTTTATGTGTTCTATGCCAAATCGAGTTGTTTGATGTTTAAAAGAGCCTATGTGCTCTATGCCAAGCCGAGTTGCTTGATGTTTATGAGTCTAGGTATTCGATGCCTAAAGGCCCAGTTTGTAACCGAGTAAGGTAATAAAATGAGTGTAGAGATAGATAAGGACTAAGAGCTTGGTGTGTAACCAAGTATAATGGTTAAGTGTATGAAGTAGAGTTGTGAAGGACTGAGAGCTCGGTGTGTAACTGAATTGATCAGGAGTAGAGCCTTCAACCAGTTGGGATTGTAGTGGAGCTGTGTCAGGTTCTGCTTCAGCCAAACTAGCAAAGGAAGTGGCACCAACCGAGAAGCTTTTCTGTATCCAGGAGGGAATCCAATGCGCCAAAAACAAGTTTTGATTGTGTGATTCGTCTTTTACACTTTTCACATAACTTATTGTTTTTGCCAGTTTTGCCAAGATTGAGATTCTTGATAGTGGTATTGAGGGGTTTATTGGATTGTTTGGAGGAGTCATTGGATTGTACAGAAAAAAGCAACTAAATCTTGATTAAAGGAAGAAGGTATGTTTACAAATTCTCTTTCGTGTTGCAGGATTAGAGAAAAGGTTTTGACAATGCAGGGCATCGGGTCCATCATCATCACCTGAGAGTGAACCTGCGAGTAATCATCATTCAACCCTCGTAGGAACCGTATGGCACAGATTAAGAAAAGCCAAACTTTGCATTACACTTGTTAATCAACTCAACTATTTCGGTACAAGAGAAAACCATTTATAAGGCTAAGGATACAGAAGAGAGAAGAAAAACTAACGGTAATAATAGAAGAAAAAGCTAACTGACTGAATCAGAAAAACTGTGTATATCTAACTGTAATACATACGCTTATCAGAGACAGTCCATGTAGATTGAATTGTGCATGTATCCTCAAAGTGCAGGTTGAACAACTGTAGCTTATCTTTCATTAACTCCGCTACCACATCAGCTTCCACAGACTCATTTGTCTCAATCTTTAAAAACTCCACCATCTTATTCCACGACCTTCTTAGATACAAGTTGCATTTTTGCTGCACCTTTGTTGTGTTTCTTGGAAACCAATCATTGTCGAATTTCAAATGACTCCTCTTTTCTTATGTTTCATATTCATATACTCGTATCCAAGAAACAAATGCCTGAGACAATTTTGAATGTCTAGAAATCCAAACTTAATATAATTATGAGCTTGATTAGTAAAAACAACTCGAAACTTGTCACAAAATATTCCATATTGTGGCAACAAAAACTCCTCTATGGATTTTATTATTCGTTTCTTCAGACGCTTATCAGAGACAGTCCATGCAGATTGAATTTTGCGTGTCTCCTCAAAGTGCAGGTTGAACAAATGCAGTTTATCTTTCATTAAGTTCGCAACCACATCAGGTTCTGCCGATTCATTCGTCTCAACCTTCAAAAAGTCCACCATCTTATTCCACGAACTTCTTAGATAAAGGTTGCAGTTTTGTTCCACCTTTGCTCTGTTTTGTCGAAACCAATCATCGTCAAATTTCAAATCAAGCGTCTTCTGTTCTATGTAGCTGAGATTATTAATCATAAAAACATAGCCCAATGCGGGGTCAGCGTAGTAGTCTTTAGACTTGACTTCCAACTCGCTCTCTAACAATTCAATCATCCTTCCTATCACCACCCAAAATGTAGAATTTCCCATGCGGTAAGTTTGGTCACCCCTCTGCTTTATCTTATCTTCACAAATTAGATGGATGCAGTCCATTGCTTCCTCAGTAATCAGATGAGGCCCTCCATCCGTGACAGGTGCCTGCACCTTATTGGAATAAATAAATTCCCTCAACGTGTTTAGCATATCCAATGTTTCTAGAACGTCGTTAATGTCATCTATAAACGAGTACTTGCGATACGGACCCAGTGTCATGAACTCCCGTGACAACTCGACAAATGACTCCGACATTTTAGGGACGATGTTGAACAAAAGATTCGGCAAATTCCCAGTTGTCATGATGGTATCGGCAAAACTCACTAGACCAATAATCACTTCCTTGCAAACCTTATTAATGGAAACATTCGCAGCAGCGACAGGGATACCCGAAAAGAGGTAATTGAAGAGTCTATTTTCATTGGGAAACAGTATATTCGCAGCTGCCTTACACGTTTTCAACCACTTCTCAACGTCCTCGTTATTGGGCGTTTCAAATTGCAACCCAAGTGCTCGCAGACACTGTTCTAGAAACTCCCTGCGCCATTTGCTGTAAATGTTGCTGCATTCCTCCATGAAACCGGCATTCACCATCAGCTCCATGGTTTCCTTAAGGCGCCTCATAACTTCAGATGGAAGTGCATCCATCACCAAATTGACGTCACCATACGGTACTTCTTTGGAGTCAAACACGGCTTCAAGGTATTTGTTCACGTGACTACAAGCCATCGCAACAAGCATCTTATTCTCCTTCTCAAGCTCCTTTACACAATTCATGAGTTGTTGTTGGATGATAAGAACATCATCAACACTTCCATCTTGTGAAGGTGAATTGCTTTGAGTGAGTGGATGATCTTGGAATCTGAAATTCCCATCTTCTGGTGAGGTACCAAGAGTACTTTCAACATCAGCATTAGCTTGTTGTGACATCATATCATGACTGCTATTACTAAATCTCCCTGAATCATCAACTTGAATGATTACCTGGTTTTGGACTTGCAGCTGAAGATTCTCCCCTTGCGTGTCGCTCGGATAGTCACGAAGACGAAGGAGGGAATAACTGAAGCCCCCTCCAACAATGACTAACCACAATTTGATCTTCATCAGTTGTACTGTTAGAACTCCGCAAAAGAAATATAGCAGATCTATCTGGAATCCAAATTGAGTGAGATTTGACAAGCCAAGCGACATGGTAGCAAAAGCAGCACAAGAGATCAGACTGTATGCATCTGGTTTACCCTTCACTACGTTATCAAAGAAGAAGGAATAAACAGAAGTGGTTACTAGAACCAAAAATGCCAAATGAACTTCTAACCGGTGAGAGCAGGAGCTCGACCTTGCCGGTGTGAACAAGACGGCAAGGCAAGTGATTGAACTGAAAAGAATATAAAGAAGCATCTTCCACCAGCTCCAGCTTCCCAGTAAACGGTTGAAAGAGGAACTGAGTGCATAACAGAGCAGTCCAACAACAGATGAAGCAAGACATAGAAGTTTCAGTACCTTTGGTTTCTTCAGCCATCTCAGAATTTGCTTGAGTATGAGCAAGGTTTGCATCCAACCATTCACCCACCACAAACAGAGAACCTCCATTTTTGGACGAGAGAAACCCAGTGATGAAAGCTTTATAAAAACTAAAATTTCATGTTCAAAAAACTATAGATGAAAAAAAAGTGAACTTCAACTAAAATATTCTTACACAGTTACACTCAGTGAGTCGTGCAGACCGCACACGTTATTTGTTTGGGGATTCCTCGAACTGTCGGAGAAAATGTGTCTGTGGACTGTGAACGTTGCCAGGAGACTCCTCATTTCAAAAGTTAGGGACTTTCATGAAGCGTGTTGTGTTGAGTTGGAAAAAAATGAATGAAGATCTGTGGATGGAGAAAGTTTAAAAAGAGAATTTTGAAAGACAAACGAAATCATCCTATTTTACTCAAAATGATAATATTTAAATACCAAAAACAAATAAAAAATATTTAACTAAATTTCAATGACCCCGTGAAGTAAATATCCTTCAAAATAGTAATTACAAACAGGGAACATGAAAATGTGTTCCCTTATTGACCCTTCTGAGAGCATTTTTATGATGTAAGCATTTTCGGGTTTTTGAATTGGTTTTTAGGTTGAGAGCTGGAAAAATACTTTTCTGTGTGATTTACAATTAGATTTCTTATAATGAAGACTATATACATGAGAGAAAATACTAAAAAAATAAAATAAAATAAGGTACAAAAGCATGAGACTATATACTAAACTCATGCAAAACAAAAGAGGTGTGTTTTATGATCTGTTATCGAGATTAAACATTGTATAT
>Ga0214545_1006021_pt1 | contig 21428 bp, 8 predicted proteins | sample CNSS4metaG_FD_160064 | JGI IMG/M metagenome (GOLD analysis project Ga0214545, IMG submission 160064) | Root nodule microbial communities from cowpea collected in UCLA plant growth center, Los Angeles, California, USA - CNSS4 | ecosystem: Host-associated > Plants > Roots > Nodule | place: USA...
CACAATCACACACCCACACACACACACACACACACACACACACACACACACACACACACACACACACACACACACACACACACACACACACTTTACTTAATAATCTTAATGTGAAATTTTATGATTAATATAAAAACAATAAAGTAAGGGTAATCGTCTTTGTTATTCAATTGTTTTCAAGAAAAATAATAAAAATCATTCATCATTTTATATTAATTATAATATAATTTTATATTAATCACATAATCTTATATTTTTTTAGCACGGAAAGACAACTAAATAAGATAATGAGTTAAAAAAAAACATTATCCAATCAAAAAAATTAAACATGAACTCAATTAAAAAATGTAAAAAATTTGAATACACAAATATTTCAAATATTTTTAATAAAGACTCGACTAAAAATATTCAAATTTATTAAAAGTTTAAAACCTAATTAAATTTAAAATAAGTTAATAATAAGACATTACAGTTACATCGTAATAATGTTATATTATTAACACTGACACCCACAAAAATTTACATTATTCATTTTTTAAATGGGACAAGCCCATATTTTTTAAAAAAGGCACTTGGATTCTGCAACATCTTTAAGGCTTAATGGTTCAAACCCAATTCAATGAGGCAAAGAGAAACGAGAATATGGGTTTGAAAGTTATGCTTTAATTTTTGCATACCCGTGTTTATCTTTTTACGCCTTATTTATCTTTTTAAATTTAATTTTAGTATTCATTAAAAAAACCATAATAACGAAGCTTAATATAATATATCACTGAAGCATAATTCAAATAGCAATATTGTTTAATAGAGAATTTTAGTTTCCGACAAAAAGTTATTGTAAATTTTGTAAGATAATTTTTGTAACTAGTTTAAACAAGATTGTTTTCTACGAATACTTATTGTCAATAAAAAAGAAAATAAGAGTTTAACCTAGCACGTAATTCCTCTTTGTGACTCTTTTGGTCTCACAAGCAGAGTTTCTACAAAACATTACAGGCTTTTATATTACCATGACTGATGTAATTAGATGGTATAGCAAGAAATGAGGAGATATGATAAAAAGAATGAAATATTTCATAACCATTACACGATTTTATTTTATTTGAAAACAAATAATTACAATTTATTAATTCTTCTTTGTATATTAAAAAAATGGTTTACGTATTAAATAATTAGTCGAGATTTAGGTAGTTTGATATTTTTATTGTCACTGTTTTGAAACAAATTAAATCAATCTTATAAAAAGACTCGTCCTGCATAATCATTTCAGAAAAGAAAATGAAAGTGGATAAATATATGTTTATCATCAATGAATTTCGTAAAACATACCTAGTTCCTATTTCTAAATTTTAAACATTAAATCACACGTTAAATTATTTTGCAGTTCAGCCTCAAGTTCTCATGCACTAGCACATTATGGTGGGGACCATGAAGATGTGATGATACATTATTTGTTTGGATATTTAAATATGGGTTGATATACCTGGATTATACAAAAATACAATACGTACGAAGACAAATATTTAAAGGTACTATTTTATTTTGGTTGAAAAATAAAAAATTAATCTTTTAATTCTATTTATGAAAATTTACTACACCAGAAAAAAAAACATGTCAAAGAATAATTTCCCTATTTAAAGACTGTACCCTCAGATTTCTAATCTCACAACTACATACTCAAATCCCCTTCATTTTAATGGCTACTGAGAAGACACCATTCGAACTTGCCATGAAAGGAGTTGTTCTTATCAAACCATCAAAACCAACACCATTCTCTGTTCTTCATTTATCTTCACTAGACCACATACCTGATCTTAATACCCTATGCCATACCCTCCATGTGTATCGATCAAAAGTTGATGATCATGATGAACCTAGTTGCCCTAATCACCAACTGCTACACCCTGCTGATGTGATCAAAGCAGCACTTTCAAAGGCTTTAGTCTATTACTATCCTCTTGCAGGTAGGCTAGTAGACCACACTGATGGAAAGCTCGTAATCAACTGCAATGCAAAAGGTGTTCCGTTCTTGGAAGCCAATGCTAGTTGCAAGCTTTCTTCTCTCCGTTATTGGGATGGCACTGACATGGAAACTGCAAAAAACTTAGTGTATGACCTTCCTTCTGAAGATGAAAGTGGCCACCAATAGCCCTTGGTGTTCAAGGTCACAAACTTTCCTTGTGGGGGGTTCACCATTGGAATGGGGCTGTTACATTCTGTTTGTGATGGCGTTGGAGCATTTCAGTTCTTCAAAGCCATCATGGAGTTTGCAAGGGGAAAAACTGAGCCCTCTGTGAAGCCTGTGTGGGAGAGAGATAGGCTAACGGGATCAATCACTAAAAACCCTTTGCAAATTGATTTTTTGGACGAGGCCTCAGCTGCAGTTTCACCCTTTCTTCCAACCAAAGTTCTCATGCACCAGTGCATTAAGGTGGACAGTGAGAGCATCAGAAGACTGAAGATGAGCTTGATGAAGGAATCAGGTGAGAACGAAAACTTCACTACTTTTGAATCACTTGCTGCATATGTGTGGAGGTCTAAATGTAGGGCCTTAAAAATGAGCTATGATGGAAAAGTTAAGCTGATTATCACAGTTGGAGTGAGAAGACACTTGCAAGATCCTTTGCCTGAAGGGTATTATGGAAATGTTGTTGTGGATGCTTACGTTGTTTTAACAATGAGGGAACTCAATGAAAGGCCACTCTATGAGATTGTGAAGCTCATTAAAGAAAGCAAGAAAGTTTCTTGTAATAGTGATTATGTCAGAAACTTCATGAACACTTTAGAGACCGATTTAGAGAAAGAACTAATGAATTTCAACGTTGAAGGGAGTGGTGCATTGACTACCTTGACTGATTGGAGGCACTTGGACTTTGAAAATGTAGATTTTGGAGTTAAAGAAATTGTGAATGTTGTACCAATGCCTTCTGACATGTTTGGATGTGTTGATTTATGCATTTTCTCAGCTCTTGGGAACTTTGATTCTTCAATGGAGGGAGGAGTTGGTATTTTTGTGTCCCTACCAGCTCCTGCATTGCTCACGTTCAAGGAGGAGATGGAGGCTCTCAGCGTTTTGATTTGAACACTTACTATATCTGAGGATGAATAAAACAAACATGAAATGTGTCAGATTTGCCCATGCTACATTCCTTTTGGGCCTTTCATGTTTGTCTAAGTATAAAAATCTATTTGCTTTTCCAAACGTTGAAACCCTTGTGAGTCTTATTATGTTGTAATCAATGTTGAATCACATTTGTTTGCTTGGAATGCTTAACACTGTCAATTGAGGAATTTTGATTCTAGTTGCTTGCATCAGTCGTTACTGTAACGTTAAACTTTTTGAGATTCTTAAATGACATTTTATGCTTAATATTAAAACAGAAATGGATTAAACGTATAAATAACTCATGTTAGTATAAAATGTATTTTACATGTCAAAATATTATATTTATTTAACTTTAGAGTGTGAATATAAAAATATATTAAAGTTAGGAACATAGATAAATTCTAATTTTACGAGTTCGATATTAAAAATATATTTAATTTATTTATTAATCAGATAAAATTTTACACGAGGTTTTATTCAATTTTTCTATAATTTTTTTCAAATCATTTTCTACCTTTGGAGAGAAATTTTATGTAATAAATTTATTCAATTATTTTGTAAATCTAAAAAACTGTTTCTTCTAACTCTTACATTTTTTCTATCCCTTCTCATACTGATTTTTGTAAATTCAAATAAATTATTTTATGTTTAATACCCATTTCAAAGGGATAAATTTTGAGTAAGGGAGTTGTTAAGATTATTTCTTATTTATAAGGATAAAACTATTTCTATAACATTTTTCACACCGGTAGATATTATATTTAGATTTTGAATTATTTTTTGAGTGGTACTATTATTATTAAAAATTTAACAGTCTTCTTTAGGTAGATTATTTTAGTACTTTTGTCTTTTAAAATTTATTCTTTTTAACTATATTAGATTTTGAATTATTTTTTGAGTGGTACTATTATTATTAAAAATTTAACAGTCTTCCTTAGGTAGATTATTTTAGTATTTTTGTCTTTTAAATTTTTTTTTTTTTAACTAAGTAGGTGATTAAGGTCGAGCAAGAAATTCGAGCCGGATTTAAATCGAGAAGTATTTGGGTCAAACAGAATCTGACTCGAGCAAAGAATCTAAGCCAGGATCTGGACCAAGTTTCTTGGTAAAGAGTTATAATAGGATTATTGGATATTTTATGTAATAGAAAGATCTTTGACTTTGAAGAGAGGTGAAAATTATGTATGACTTTTCTTTTTTTATAAATAAAATACTCCTCCTCTCGCAACAAGAGAACTATTCTGGTTTTAGTGTTTTTAAATTTACTTAGGTCGAGAAAATTTTCCTTATATTTTATCTTACTTATCTTACTTGTAAGGAACACAAGAATTTTTGCGAAATATATATTTCACACAATTTTTATTTGGTCATGTGTTAAATGTTAGTGAATGGAGCACCATAAATTTGGATCTAAAAACTTGACGGTGAGATTCTCTCTTTTGTTGTTACCATATATGATTACGAAGTGTTAATGCCGTCTTGTCCTAAAATTCCACACGACATGGAGTTACACCCGTACACTCAAAAATAAATTAGTATCCTATCTTTTACTCACACCACTTCCAAATTTATTCATCATTAATTGTAAATTAAAATATTTTTGTGTTTAAATAGGTCCTAATTTCATTAATGTTGTTCAATTAGGTCCTTTTTTACTAACATCGTTTCAATCAATCATTAACGACAATGAACAATGACTATCATATGTTACTTCGTGTTTTTTTTTTAAATGTTTTTTTAACTTTTTTTTAAATGTCCACGTATTAATCTAGCAGTATGTCACGTGTCAGAGTCAATATTTTATATCCAATTTGATCCCTATATTTATTATTTTTGTTCAATTTAGTTCCAATTTTAGTTAAAATTGACCAATTTTATCTCTGTCGAAGATGAAAACAAATTCAATTTTTATATTAAAATTATAATGATGTGAATTTTAATATATTATATAAAATTATTTATTTAAAAATGTAAATTTTAATATAAAAAATATGGAGAGGGATTCAATTTGAAGAGGGATAAAATTTGTTCATGTTAAAAATTTGGATTAAATTAAATAAAATTTGACAAAAATTAAAAAAAATGTGAATGATGCGCACTGCTGTACATGTTACCATTAGTAACAATGAGAATCTGAAAAAAATATCGATTGAATGGATGATAGAGAAAGAGAGAGAAGAGAGAGAAGGAAGCTAGACAAAGATGGAGAGAGAGAAGAGAGAGAAGGAAGCTAGACAAAGATGGAGAGAGAGAAATCATAAAATATTAAGAAAAATGATTTTTTATTACAAAATTTTGACTATTTTTTCTTATGATGATATTTTTTAAATAGTTATTTATTTTGTATTTTTTTTATTTTTAATATTTCAAAATTATTTAGAAGATGTCATCTCATATTATAAGAAAAAGTTATTAAAAATTAATAATCAAATTATCATTTTCTAAATATTAATATAAATGACAGTAACATCAATTTAATAAAACTCTCCATAATTATATTATGAAAAAAAGTATTTGATCGAGTAAAACTAATACAGAGATATAAATGAATCATAAATTAGTTTCATAATTAAGTTATTTGAAATTTTGTTTAAAGGAATTATATTTTATGTGAATGATTATCGAGAATGATACGTGGGTCATGTTTTTTTGTATTAAATATCACCATTTATGTTGCAATCTTGATGGTCTCAGTCACATGACTAAGATATCATATTGTATAAAGCTAATGAATGAGTTCTTAGATTTTTTATATATAAATTTTTTTAGTTAAATGAAAAACTATGCATTTCCTTTGTTTGAATTATTTTTATATTAGGATTTATGTATGAACTTTTCAATTTTTAATATTTTTAATTAATTGAATTCATGTAATATGGTCATTTTCATTTTTATTCCAATTCAAAATTATTTACCAAATTCATTTTGGAGTGAAATTTGTAATGTAGTCCAAGGTACATCCATCAAATTTTACTAATTTTACCATGCAATAAAAAACACAAAATCCCTAAATTTCATAATTTAGAATTATACTAATTTGGGAAAAATATAATTAGGGTTCATGTCAATTTTAAAAAAAAGTTCCTAAAATTATAATGAAGCATACTAATTTGGGAGAAAACTTAATTTGAGAGAGATTGTAGTAGGGAATCACTACAAAAAAATGGTTTTAATGAATGTTAATTTTTATTAACCAAGGTTAAAACCTCCGCTAAGTTTACCTTGGTTTCGATTTCCTTAACTAAACCATCCTTGAGAAATGTGTTTGTCAGAATTTTTATAAACCCCAAGGAACTAATCAATAACTGGAATTTTTTATCCTCTTATATTTAATTGAAAATTTAAAATCTCTGTTAAGTTCTGTGAGTTTAAAACCCTAATTAACTATAGTGAGTCTTGAAACCTCTGGAAAATATCTTGATTTTCGAAATTTATGTAAAATACCATAGATTTCAGAATCTCTATAAAATAATTACTTTCAAATTTCATAAATTACCATAGATTTCAAAACTTTCGTAAAGTACCACATATTTTTAAATTATTATTATTTTTTAACTCATTTATATACTCATACTAGTCTTTTATTAGGGCAACACATAAGTTTTTTTAAATACACTTCTTTAATTGTGTTAAATTAATCTAAGTTTTAAATATTATTGAAAAAATAAAGTAACTAATAATAAAAGTAATTATCAATGAATGTTGCACAATTATATATATTGTATTGTAATAAACTCAACTATAATTATTTACACTTTATTATATTTTATTTATTTATATTTAATGAAGTTATATATAAATAGATATAACACTCATCAAATTGACAAGTTATTTATAGATTATTAAATGTATATCAAAATATAACACAACAACAAAAACAATTTTTACTAGAGGTTATTTATGGTATTTTTGGGGGTTTTAACCCCCGTTAAAGGAGTTTCCGGCAGTTTGTTTTTCCCCTAGAAAAACCAGCATCCTTAATGAATTACCGGCGATTTTGACTAACCCCTGGTAAAGCAGTGCTTACCGGCGATTTTGAAACCTCTGGTATTTACCGGCAGTTTCAAACCCTTGATAATTACCGGCGGTTTTAAAATATCTGACAATTACTGGCGGTTTCAAAACTCCTAGTAATTACCGGCGATTTTTAAACCCTGGTAATTATCGGCTGTTTTAAACCCCTAGTAATCCCTGATATTTTTATTTGAGGTTTTAAAACCCTAGTAATTACCGAGGATTTTAGAACCCTTGGTATTTACTGCGGTTTTGTAACCCTAGTACCTATTTTTTGTATGTAGTTTTAAATCCTTTATACTGTATAATAGTACTGAAAGTCCATTTTTTACCCCTACAATGCAATTCATTTTTTATTGATGTTTTTACTTTTCAAATTTCCTTAATTTTATTTATTATACTTTTTGACTGCGTATAATTCATAAAACATATGATATGAAAAAATTCTAACATTTAGATATTTGTTTATAATTAGATATAACATTTATAAAAATAAGGAATATAGTCTATAAGTTTAAAGTAAATAATAAAGTTTAAACATTCAAACTAGTGAAATATTACAATATTTTTATTATACTTGTTATAAAGTCAAATAAAATAAAAGTCTAATATAACAAGTATACACATTAAAATTCAAATGTAAATACAATACTAGTTAACAAAAACTATTAAAATACTTGTAATGAACACCAACACAAATGTTTTTTGTTCGATCATTCCATTCAAGATCATTCCATCCATCAACAGTGGAAGAGCGTCACAATTTCTATAAACTGCAATGTAGCGCAGAAAGAAGGCCATAGACCCATAAACAACAAGAGTACTTGTAATGAAGAATATGAACAAAACTCATTAAAGTACCTCTTTAACCATTTTGTCCACAAGGTTTTCTTTCTTTATCCCAACGGCCATCGCAAACAAACTTCTTGATGCATTTATAAAGACAAATAAACAAAATAACAATCATCTTATTAATATAAAAATCTATGTCAAATCATAGAAAAATCCATCGATGTCAAAACCAGTTACGGAACTTGAAAAAAAAAATTAAGGTTGGCATATTAAACTTTTTTAAATTCATTATATTCAATTCTAGGAGGTTTAGATGGTTGTTTTTCGTAGTTTTTAATTTTTATAATTTTTTTTAAATTTAATTTATGTACATGTATGACAAGTCTTCTTGAAAAATAAATTAATTAATATTTTGTATCATAATTTTTTTAATATAAATTTATTATCTCTTACCTGTTTAGAAAAATATGAATTTTTCACTATATAATAGTATATAATAGACAAATTTATCACATACAAGAAGAAAATATATTGTTTAAAAAAAAAGGTACAAAATAAATATATATGAAGGAAATAATTTCATTCACCCTCCTCACTAATGTGTTTGCTCAAGCTTCAATAGCATTCGTTGAAGTGTGCCCAGAGAGCAGATTGTCCTAACACTAGGCTTATCCTCCTGAAACCCTAGCCCAAAAGCTCCATATGTAATGGGTGGTGGGGAATCCCAAACAAAAGCTCCATCTTACACTACTATCCAAGAAGTTGATGTTGACAAGGCCAAGGCAAGCTGGAAATTTTAGAGGAAAGGCTCAGGGCCATTGAAGATGATGTAAGTTATGGTTTTGAGGATTGTACAGGACTATGCCTGGTGCTAGATGTATTGATTCACTCCAAATTCAAGGTGTCAGACTCTGAGAAATACAGAGGAACCACATGTCCCAAGAGCCACCTCACTAAGTACTACAAGAAGATGGTTGCACATGCACATGACGACGAACTGTTGATACACTTTTCAGAAGACAGTCTAGCTAATATGGAGCTTAATTGGTATATGCATCTCAAGTATGTTGTTTCAAAAGAATAGTCAAAACTAATGGCAATGAATAAACTTTACTAGACTTGAAAACTTACCTCTTGTTGCCACTAATCAAAACCATTGTCACAGGGCCCTGTAACACCACACTTTAAACCCCACCTACATGAAATTAAAATGATACTCATAAAACACTAAATCAAATTTATCAAAACCACAGCATGTGACTGTTTCCAGAAGCTTGTCCAAGGACATAAGCAATATATCAAAGTTCCTATGTACGAGCACATGACCAAGTACCAAAACTATTACATATTCTTAGTTAAGCTGTTGAGGTAAAAAAAAGAAAAAGTAACACTAACATCATAACCAGGAGTGAATAGTGAAAACAATGAACAGATAGTGTGATGTAAATTATCTGTTCAGAAGTGATAAAATACGACAAGAACTCAATCTAAACCTAAGTAGCTTCCCTACAAACTTTGTTGTCCTTGGCCAGAAAGAAAAAAAAAATTATAGCAAAGCATATTCTTTATTTTCTTATTTCTTTATGATCTATCTGAGCGTTTCTAAGATAAACTAACCCATGCTTTTTTCAATTATTCACACCTCTCCCTACCCTATAAAAGAAATATTTTCACCCAAAATTTCATCTGATAAACTGTTTTTCTCACTTAAAATTTTCAAATTTTACTTCCAGATTTCTAGATTCTCAGCACATTGTTGCTTCAATTCCTATTTCACCTTTTGTTGCTCAACATGCCAAAATTTTGGAAGATTGCGTAACGATTACCACTAGAAAAAACTAAAAGAAAAAAAAAGTCAGATACCAAAGAGATAAATTTTGTGGGTTCTTCCTAACAGGTTTGGTAATTAGGCGTTCTTTTTAGCTGTTATAAAAATTATAATTTCAATTACAACAGAAAAAAAAAAAAAACTAAACTTGATTAAAGGGATTGTCGGAATATGTAACTGAAACATTTTTCAAAGAAAAAAGCTCAGAAGCAGAAATCTTAAGTCATATAAAGTAATATATATGGTGGTAAAAAGTTAAGGAAAGAGTTCATACATCATTCATATATATATATATATATATATATATATATATATATATATATATATATATATATATATATATATGGGTTTTCTAAAAGATGTGCATCGATATTTTATTTGCTGAATTATGTATACATTCATGCATGTTTTATATGATTTCTATATGTTTGTCTTTGATTGAAGTTGAATTGTTTATGAATTATTAATATTTTTGTTCATTTTATATATATTTTTATACATTAGAAATTTATTTTCTAACAATTTATCTTTTATATGTTGTTGTGTGATGAGATGCTAATATTACTATATACATAAATAAATATAAGTACAAGTGCCGACACAACATCATCATCGAGACATTATTTTTATTTTATATATATATATATATATATATATATATATATATATATATATATATATATATATATATGTGTGTGTGTGTTTTTATTAATCAATATATAGAACATGTGTGTGTGTGTTTTTATTACATTATGAAATAACATCCCTTGAAATTCACATATTAATTCATGCTCCCATAATCATCACAAAATTCACGTATTTTTATTAATCAATGTATAAAACATGCAAACCATTCGATTTTAATTTAACTGAAATATGTGCACAATAGAAAGTCTCATCTAGCGAATACATCCTCTCGGAATATCAAATACCAGGTATCCTGGTTTTGGAATTCGTCCAGTCACAAAACTCAAAATTCACAAAATTCAACCGTCAAAATTCAAATAACTCATGACAGTCTATCAATTTCACAGTTTTTCGCAAATTCAATCAGTCTAATTAGTTTCCCTTACTTGTTGTCTTGCTTAGACAGCTTTATAAACATCAAACGTCTCTAACTCTACAGGATAATCTATCTACACATAAAAACATCACATGAACGATCATAACATATCGTTGTAATCACTTATCAGTAAAGACTCATACTGATAATTAAAATGTCACATGCAAGCGAAATGGGGCTCACATGCGACAAAAATTACAAGAAGACTAAAAAGAAGGCGGAAACTCAACTTACACGAACGAAGAAACTGATCGGTCCAATTTGAAAAGCTCGTCAAGAGAATCAATCCTACTGTCTCGATTTTTTAATCAGACAACCCAAAGAGACAAAACCTCCAGAGAGAAGTCAGAGAACTCTATAGAAGTGGTTTCTAGAAATATGATGTGTTTTAAAATAATGAAACTCGTTTATAATAATTCTATTTACATTAAAATATTTTAATATTAAAATAATCGAGTCTTACTATTTTTAATCGCTATCACTCCTAAAATGCCATTTTCTAGGATTTCACATTGTATTGATAATTTACTTGTTATTATACAATATTTTCTTATAGTAAATTGATATTAGTTCATTTTAATATTTATATTATAAAAATAATATTTATTTTTTTGAGTTCTCAAGAAAAACACTTAAAATGTAGTTTTATAGTCTTCCAAATTAAATCATAATACATTTTTCATATTGTGGAAATTCAGATTCTTTATTGAGTTCTATAAATAAGAAACATTGTGAAAAGAAGAAAGATTTATTAAGAGCTGAATCAATATAGATATTTGAAATAAACAATATAATTAAAAATAATATTTTTATAGAACAATAACACTATTAATGTGTATCCATAATTTGTAACATTAATTATATTAGTTGAAATAAGGACCATGATGGGTTAATACGACTGGCCTAACCTACCAAAGTTATCATCCTATTTTATGATTATTTTCCCACCAAGAGAAACCCACCCTTTGAACAATGTCATATTGTTCCTTGATTTTACAATTTGCACTTTTTAATCTATAACAATATATAAAGGAAATTTTTCTGTTTGTGTCCACTTTTCAAAATATCGATTTTACCCCTTTAAATATAATAATTTATTAAATTTTTAAAAATTGATCGTTACTTTTACAAATTTTTATCAACGGTTATTCTTTTATCTGTTATGATATATTTCACTTTATTTTTAATAAATATAATTTTAATATATATATATATATATATATATATATTAACTTAATAACATTATAATATTATTATCTATTAATATAATATCACGCATATTTAAAAAATTTATACACATCGGCACGATGACGCCTGTGTTATGCTAGTTTATTATAATGTCATTTTCCTTCTCAAATTTATTTAAATATATATAAAGAAAAATTAATAATAAAAAAATGAATATTAGAAAAATCAAAAAATAAATAACAAAATAAAATAAACTATATATATATATATATATATATATATATATATATATATGTGTGTGTGTGTGTCTGAAACCCCCTTTCAAACCCATATTCTTGTTTTTCTTTGACTCATTGAATTGGGTTTGGACCATTAAGTCTTAAAGATGTTACAGAATCCAACTGTCTTTTTTCAAGGCCTGTTCCATTTAAAAAATCAATAATGTAATTTGCTTTTTGGGTATCAGGGTTAATAATATAACATTATTACGATGTAACTATGATGTCTTATTATTAATTTATTTTAAATTTAATTAGGTTTTAAATTTTTAATAAATTTAAATATTTTTATTCGAGTATTTATTAAAAATATTTGAAATGTTATCATATTCAAATTTTTATATTTTTTAATTGAGTTCATGTTTAATTTTTCTGATTTTCTTATATTATTTCTTATTTTATTATCTTATTTACTTGTCTTATTTTTATTGTTTTTTGTTAAAAACATATCGGATAACAGCGATAATTTCATCAATTGTAGAGACAGAGTTATAAAGTTATCGAAAAGTATGACAGTCCCGTTATCCAACATATTTTTCACGAGAAAGATAGAAGTCAAAGATTGTTTTATGTTTCACAATATCATTTTTATATTAATTATAAAACGTCATTACTTAATGCATGAAGACAACTAAATAAGATAAAACAATCATATCACTTCCATTAAAACTTAATAAAAAAATATAAAATTTACGAGAATTTAAAATTTAATTAAACCTTTCTTATTTTAAAGCTACTTATATAAATGACACATAAAAGTTTATAAGTAAGTTTTACTTGTGTGGTCTTGATAATAATTGATGTATTGAGATATCTGGATATAAACTTTTTAAATTGTGTACGAGAATTGTAAATAAATATTTACATATCTTGGTTCTCATATTTATCTTATTTTAAATTACTACAATATTATTAGTTTATTTAATTTTATATTTCAAAATTTATACAGTTATAGTTTTTCCTTTATTATTTAAAAAAATGAAATGTATCACTTTTTTATCAAATTCTTAAAATGTTATATTATTTTTGTCTTTTTTTCTTATTTTTTATAAAAAATATTTAACAAATATTTCACGAGTAAGAATATATTGAATTCTCCATGGACGAAATTATGAGAATGAAATCATGCTTTTGTGAAAGTTTCTCACATTGATAAAGGAAAATGTTATTGATATAAATAGAATAATGTAGGGATGGACAAAACGAGTTGTATTGAATGGTAAAAAACCGTAATAAACCAAAAATAGTTTATTTGAATCGAAAAATTAATTCCTGAATTATTATTTTTTTCTACTAAGTTATACTACACCGAAATGTGTTGAACTATAATATGAACTGAATTGTAATATAAATTAAACTTAATTGCTACCTTAACAGTGTTTCCAAATTATATTATTTTTGAACTGAACTGCACTATTTTTGAACCGAACTGCAATAATTTTTAACCAAACTGTTGTTTTGTGAATTGTTTTTTTAATTGTGTTGAATTAAAAAAAATCTTACAAAAAATAGAAAACTTAACATCAATGGTCAATTTGACTATGCTCGCCACTTTTTCAAAAATTGATTAAAAAAACAAAGCATTCCATTTCATATTATAAAATACAACTTATCAACACATCTTCAATCATCCAAATTAATAGCACTTGAAGGTCTCACTTTATCTTGAAAGGTTATATTAACAAAACAATAAAATATTTCATCATTTTTGAAAACTTAAAATATAAACTAAGAAATATATAAAATTTTCTTATAAACCCTTGCTCAGATTTATCAAGCTTTATAGGATCCCTATAAAAAGTATAGAGAAAGGTACTCCTTTCAACCAATTTTGTGTTCAAACAAATACTTCCACTATTTTAGGTATTAGGTAACTACAATAAGCACTAACCACCATTCCTCCTATATTGAATGCACACTCTGATGCTAAGGTAGAGATGAGAATGGCTAACACCTCCTAAGTCATGTTCGCAACAATAGAAAATCTAGTTGAATTGACTTTCCACCAATGCAAAACATTAAGTTCAATTCACTTTGTATAAGGTTCAGGATGTCCTCTCAAATATTTATCCAATTTTGATATATAATCAAATCTATGTCCTGTAGCCTTTAGGTAGAAACTCATGCCATGAAGATCATCATCTTCATAGTCTAATTAGGATTATTCTTATTGACTACTTTTAGAACCATCCTCAATACCTTAATATTGTTCATAAAAGTATTTTTAAATATGACAATAATTTTGATTTCAATTCACTGTCCATGCTAAATTCAAATATATAGTCAATGTAGTAATTAACAAAATCCAACTTATTCCTAGGATCAATCACAACAACAATCAATAATAAGATATTAATTTCATTAAGATTTCCCTCATATTTATCATACTTCTTACCCTTCATCCTCATTGCCAGCAATCTTATGCTCACATCACTACTATACAAATATTGTTGAATTTTTTTACCAATTCCAAACACCTCTTTCATATGCATATGATTGGTGACATAAGAAGAACGTAAAATGCATGTTAGAGTCATAAAACATCTTTAAAAATGGTAGAACATGCCTCACATATTCTCCATCCTTTACTAATGGCAAACCAACATTACTTTGGGACATTTCAACACCAAATTCCATATCTTGCTATTAAGAAGTGGGTTTTAAAATTAAGGTGAGGATTGCACCCACTTATATATTGTGAATTGGTTTTATCCCCCTCACACCGAGGTATATTCATCTTGTGCGTGGGACTATAAATTAGTGGGTGGTCCGTTAGCGGCCCGATAGCGGGTGGAACAGAATGTCCAAGAAAGCTCACTAGGATATGCTCTAACTTGGCTCTAATACCATATTAGAAGTGGGTTTTAAGCATAACTCAACCCCACAAAATTGATTGCACCCACTTATATATATTATGAATTGGCTTTATCTCTAATCGATGTGAGACTTCCAATACTTGCATATCTAGTTAGACAAAGACATATGTGTATTTCAAACTTGCTCCTACCATTAAGTAAATTGAATTCTACCTGATTTCAACATCAAGACAAACAAGATCTTTATAAGAAATTTCTTCTTGTTCAATACAAACCTTGAATTTAACCAATCTAGTTGGAAAGGATTTTACATATCTAACTGCACTCCAAAATTTTTAAATTTATTGTAAATAGTTCCGTATTTTTAGGATATTAGGGTATAGTTATTTAACACTTCAATTTAGTTCGGTTAATTTTGCTCACCCTACAAGAATTTAGAAGGTAGACTAAGAAAAAAAATCATCTAATTAGTTTGGCTCATTAAAGTGGCTTGTCAACTAAGCACTTTTAACTTGGATGCTCACCCGTACGAATTCTTGCACCGTAAAGTAGTGAAATAGACACATTATTATTATTATTAACTTGTGTATTAATATTTAATTAATTCTTTTCACAACATGTTTTTTAAAAATAACAGTTATTTTATATAAGTTTTCAAGTTTATCTTAATACATAAATTAATATATATAATGTCGTCAAATTAATAATATCTTATTATTTTTTTAATATATCGAGTATTCAATATATATATATATATATATATATATATATATATATATATATATATATATATATATTTTGAGTTTGAATGAGAGTGATATCATTTCATCATTTTACTTAATTGTCTAGGCGTATTAAGTGATGTGAAGTTTTATGATTAATATAAAAACAATGACATAAGGGTAATCGTCATTGTTATTAAATCGTTTTCAACAAAAATAATAAAAATCATTCATCATTTTATATGAATATGATTCATAATATAATTTTATATTAATTACATAATCTTATATTTTTAGCAAGACAACTAAATAAGATGATGAGTTAAAAAAAACATTATCCAATCAGAAAAATTAAATATGAATTCAATTAAAAATTATAAAAAGTTTGAATACGCAAATATTTAAAATATTTTTAATAAAGACTCGAATAAAAATATTTAAATTTATTAAAAAATTAAAACCTAATTAAATTTAAAATAAATTAATAATAAGACATTATAGTTACATCGTAATAATGTTATATTATTAACACTGACACCTCAAAAAATTTTCATTATTCATTTTTTAAATGGGACAGGCCCATATTTCTGAATAAAGGCAGTGGGATTCTGCAACATCTTTAAGGCTTAATGGTCCAAACCCAATTCAATGAGGCAAAGAGCAACGAGAATATGGGTTTGAAAGTTATGCTTTAATTTTTGCATACCCGTGTTTATCTTTTTACGCCTTATTTATCTTTTTAATTTTAATTTTAGTATTCATTAAAAAAATCATAATAACGAAGCTTAATAATATAATATATCACGCATAATTCAAATAGGAATATTGTTTAATAGTGAATTTTAGTTCCCGACAAAAAGTTATTGTAAATTTTGTAAGATAATTTTTGTAACTAGTTTAAACAAGATTGTTTTCTACGAATACTTATTGTCAATAAAAAGAAAATAAGAGTTTAACCTAGCACGTAATTCCTCTTTGTGACTCTTTTGGCCTCACAAGCAGAGTTTCTACAAAACATTACAGGCTTTTATATTACCATTATAGAAAAATAAATAAATAAAATGACTGATGTAATTAGATGGTATAGCAAGAAATGAGGAGATATGATAAAAAAATATATATGAAATATTTCATAACCATTACACGATTTTATTTTATTTGAAAACAAACAATTACAATTTATTAATTCTTCTTTGTATATTAAAAAATGGTTTACGTATTAAATAACTAGTCGAGATTTAGGGAGTTTGATACTTTTATTGTCACTGTTTTGAAACAAATTAAATCAATCTCATAAAAAGACTCATCCTGCATAACATTTCAGAAAAGAAAATGAAAGGGGATAAATATATGTTTATCATCAATGAATTTCGTAAAATATACCTAGTTCTTATGTCCTAAATTTTAAACATTAAAGCACACGTTAAATTATTGAAAACTTATAATGCACTTTCTTCCTGTATCAAAAGTACACAAAATTATTGTTTTATCAATTTTTTTATTAACAATAACTAATATATAAATAAAAGAACGAGACATTAGAATGTCTCAACCCATATACACAAATAAAAAATAAATAAAACAGAGTAAATAAGAACATAAATCTATAATATTAAATCTCTTTTTGAACATATAACCAAAGACAGTCCTTTTAAGGAACCGAGGGGAAACATAGCTCTCCCAAATGATTTTTTTAATTTATTTATATTTTAAAAATATATTTATATATTATTTTATTATTTATATTAATTTAGTTTAGAAAAAAAATTTAAAATTTGATTTTTTTCCTTTTCTATTATTTCTTGTTTTCTTTTATTTGGTTTTTTTCTTTCCTGTATCTCTATTTTTTTTTGTATAAAACACTTTTCACAACAAATTTTGTAAAAAATACTTACGAATTTTATAATTTTGTAGGAAATAATTACCCACAAATAAATTACCTACTAATTAAGATTCTTAGAAAAAATAGCAGAAAAAAGTTTTTTTTTTTTTGCAAATTTTTTTAATAAATTTGCAAGAAACATCCCATGTAATATGAAAATTTTTAGTAGTGGAAACATTTTGGATCGAACCATTTCTTCTTTTGAGTAGATTGATTTTTTACCCTTTTTTGTTCGAAGTAATGTGTTTTTCTCTTGTACGTGGCTTCTCTACATTATAGACAGATATATATTTGTTACAAATAATGAAATCATGATCTAATTATTGATTCAACTCTTATTTTTGTAAATGGAGTTGTTTTAGGCGTTGAAATTGTGTAAGGGAAGAGCTTGGGTAAGAGAAGGGCAGTATTAGAAATCTATTTAAGGTAAGAAAAGTTAATCATTTAGAAATTGTTAATTTTCTTAAAATATTGAGTTTTGGTTTTGAGATTTAGGTTGGGATATTCATAATTTGTTCTTTTCCTAAATAGGTGAGAGGTGACAAATTTATATTAGAAAAATTATTATAAAGAGTAAAAGAAATAATTTTTTTTTTCAATAGAAAGACTTGTGATGAAGATGAAAAAAATGTATCTACGTCAACTAAACTTGAGAAACTTCATGAAAATCCAAGAATTGAAGAAAATGAAAAAAACTCTCTAAAGTTCCAAATTCCTAGAGTTACATATAATGAATTTGAAAATTCTTTAGGACGTATTCGTGATTCGGGGAAACATCCTCAAATTTGGCAATACCCACAAAATCAAATTGACGAGGTAGAAGGACTTATATAAAATGGGATCCATATGAAAGATATTTTTTTGTAATGAAAATAATCAAGAACAGGTTGAGAAATAAGATGGAGATTGGATCTTAACAAGTAGTATGAAATCTCTATTGAAAAGGATATTGCAACGAGCTTTAATTCTGATTCAATTATTAAAGATTTTAAGTTATTGAAACATCGTAGAGCAACACTATATGTCAAGTAGTATGATAAACTTTATGCTTCACTTTCATATATATTATTATTATATTTTGTTATATTCTTTTGTTTTGAGTAGAGAAATGATGAGAGGAAATAAAAAAAAAATAATTAGAAAAAATAATTTAGAAATCAAAAATATAACTTGGTCCCCTTTAAATTTTTGTCTAAGTTCCACCGCTACATACAACCCCTCAAGCAACACTCAAATCCCGCATATGACAAAACACAAATAAGATGCATCTTATAATCTCTATAGACCCAAAATATTACAAAGAATATATGTGTAAAATTGTATCGTAAGGTCATCTCCCACCAAGATAGATCTAACAGTCTAAATATAACATAAAATAAATTTGCAAAAAAACTAGATGTCCAACATACTCCCATAATCAACATTTCCACTAGATTCAGCAAGAGAAAATTTCTTTTCCACAATAGCTATCTCCTTTGCAATAAATTTGCCTAGAAACCCTTAAATACCAAAACAACACAACATAGGTGATGACAATAAGGAATTAGAGTGAAAGATAATAACATATGAAACCTTTGTATTTATCTTATTTATGAACTAATGTAGGACAGATTGAATACATGACTTTGAACATAAACACAAATCAGAGTATGAAAAATTTGCCTTTGATATTTTGTTTGTCAGCCATGTCCAAGTTTTTAGCTATGCTATCCCAAAAATTTCTTCATCATCCCTTCGGCCATTCTAAATACAATGGAATTTCTATGGTCCCATATACTTCCAATCACAGTCACCCACATCACCTTTCCATAACTTATTTCCTTTTATATTCAAACCAAGCATATAAAATTGATCAAAATGTTGTAAGGTTTGGTTATGTTGTGTTGTTAATACTCCAAACCATTTAAAACAAATATTCAAAGCAATGTTAGATATCATACACTCAAAGAAAAGATGTTGAACTGATTTTTCGAATGCACAACACAAGGCGCATAAATTGCGGGATAATTGCACCCTTCTCTTACCTAAATTATTCTTTGTGGCTACGTAATTAAAACCCACTCACCAAACAAAATGTAATGCACTAGGGATTGCTTTTAATTCTCAAATTGTGTTGAAAAACCCAATTTGTTCCCCATTGGTATTATTTTGTATGATGTTATAAGCTAACTTAACACTAAATATTTTGGTTTGTTCTCCTTTCCATTCTCATGTGTCTTGTTCTTGAATTGATGATTTATAAAATGAGATTTCTTCCCTAAATTCATTAATTTGATTTAATTCCCACTCAAACTATCTCCTTCTCCATCTAAATTTCCATTCTCACATTATTCCAAATGCCCGTCTCGGAGACCAACAATGACTTTTTAATTGAATCATGCCAAAAATTAAATTTATTACCCTTTTCTAATTGTGCTGTTATAAACGGCTAAAAAATGAAATTCAATGTTTATTTGATAAAGTAGAAATAAATTTGAAAATATCTTTAGAATTGTGTAATAATTTGATTAACTTGATAAGAATTAGTAACGGATACATAAATATATAAAAATGAGAAATGATGTTTATTTCTTCCCTCACCTCTCTCTTCAAAACACAAAATAAATTTATTCAATCTCCATTTTTCTCCTTTCCCTCTACCAAACACACCTTTATCATCAACCTTAAAAGTTCTTTAATAAGAAATTGATACTGATTTTTATAATAGAAACGTTTATCCAATCGACTTCTAATAAAAGCATTTAAGGTTGTATTTTTCTTATCGTACAATAAAAAGGTTGTGTATGCTTTTTTAGCAGTGAAAAATAAACTAGAATACGTACCTTTCTGCTTATATATAAATAAATAAATAAATAAATAAATAAATATATATATATATATATATATATATATATATATATATATATATATTGATTGCATGTATCATCAAACAAACCAAGTATAATTAATAATGAATAAATTTGGTTGTGGTGTGAGTAAAAGATACGATACTAATTTATTTTTGAGTACGTGTGTGGGTGTAACTCATGCATGTCACATCGTGTGGAATTTTAGGGCAAGACGGCATTAACATTTCACAGTCATAGTCTTAATCGCATATTCATGGCAACGACAAAACAGAGAACTCATGGTCAAGCTACTACCAACCTACCCTACCATACAAGTTAGGTCAAGTTTTTAGATCCAAATTTATGGAGTACCATTCACCAACATTTAACACATCACCAAATAAAATTTGTGTGAACTATAAATGCTATATATATTTATAATATTTTTTTCTTTTCATTTAGGAAATAACATCTTAATTAGTCTAAACATATTATTAAGAATTAACTTTTGCAAACCACTAGGCTTACCAATTGATTAGTTGATAGAGTGTAACACAATATTACTACTTAGTATATGTGATTGATACAATGTTTTATCTTACACTTTATAATTGAGTACAAAAATCAAGACGAGTCAAAAAGGAACATCAATGTTGTTCATAACTTTTCTTTTGTATTTAGGAAAGCCATTGTTGTATTTCAGAAAGGCACTCTTTATGTGTGTGTGTTTTGTGTATGAATATATAGGGTGGGAGTACAACTTGATAGTGTATTTTACTTGTTGATATGAAAAAAAACAAAAAACTAGTGGTTCATAACTTAAAATGTCCGATCTTAATATATAGTATACAAACAATTATGTAACTATAATTCTTAGTAAAGAAAATGGTAAAGAACATTCTAAAATGAAT
>Ga0214545_1006023_pt1 | contig 21420 bp, 21 predicted proteins | sample CNSS4metaG_FD_160064 | JGI IMG/M metagenome (GOLD analysis project Ga0214545, IMG submission 160064) | Root nodule microbial communities from cowpea collected in UCLA plant growth center, Los Angeles, California, USA - CNSS4 | ecosystem: Host-associated > Plants > Roots > Nodule | place: USA...
TATATAAACATTCGAATTTCATAATGCCAAAGAATATGACTGATGAAATGTGTGTTTGAGTCTAAGAGTTATTTACACCAGTAGTTTAGATCGTGTTTAATTATTAAAAAAACAACAATTTAATTTCTAAATATTAGTGTCGGCTAAATAGCAACTTTAACAACATTATAACTTAGTCAAACATTAATATGACATAAATAATTAATTTAAATAAAAGTAAAAAGAATAAAGATATTTTTAGTATTTTAATAAATAAGTATTATATTAATGTTTGATTAGTGTCAACTTAGACACGACTTAACTGACATTAAATTAATCTTTTAAAACAAAAATTAAAAAAACACAAAATTATTTTTATTAAATTATTATTTTTGTTAGTGTCGATTAAGAAGAAATTATTTCTAAACAAAACAAAATAATACTAAAATAAATGAATATAATGTCGATTTAACAAACATTAATTTTATTGATTTTTAATATTTATATTTATTTAAATTAGTATTAGATAAATAGATACTAAAGATTAAAAAAATAATATAAATATTTAAAGAAAATAAAATTAATGTAAATTTAATAATATGTTCGTAAGTAATTAATTATCTACCTCCCAATATATCCGTAGTTACTACCTATCCTACCGATATGTCTGTATTTAATCCTACCTAAACTGCTATAAAATTTGTACTTAAAAGCTACTTGTGAAATTACTTATATTATTTTTTTCGAGTTACAAGTTCTGATTGTGTATGTTCAGAAAATAGTGGTAGTTCAAATGGATTATTACCGGTGCATCTTCTTCCTGCATTACAAACCCATTGCATACTATCAAGACATAATTACAAGCAAACGGATAAATATTCGTTTTATATTAATGGGGTGGATAAATTACATATAGTAACTCTTTCGTACCCTGGATAAATATTCGTATTGTATCGGTATTTATTTACGTGCAACTATCCGTTATACGGGTACAATTCATAACATTTATAAATTTTGTATTGCACCTAAGTGGACCAAAAAAACCGCACGGCCAAGTCTGACTACATTTAACCCCATAGATGAAATTATCAAATAAATAACCGGTAAAACAGGAACACATAGCGGTCCAGGCTGCCTACTTCAAAAGATAAGACGCAACCTGTTGATGACACCAAACTTAGAAAATTACAGACAAGGCCCCTGGTACAATAAAACACTAACTCAAGGCTTGGGTTTGGCTCAGGCCCATCCAAAACCCAAACGATGGCCCATCCCATAAGAATGGCAAACATAATCAATGACTCTATAAATACAGGTGGACCCCATTAATTAAAGGTACACTTTCATTAATCCCTTAATCAGAGATTTGACTTTTTGAGAGCCTTTTCGCTGATTTGATCGTCGGAGCCCTCTCCACAGGTAACTCCTCAAGGGTCCAAACTGCATGCAACGGCAGATGGCATATGCAAACTAAGAAGGGGCCAACTCGAGAGGTTGAGGATTGAGGTAAGGTGATATTTGTGTCCCTAACATCTCTTATTTGTTTCCGCAAGAACAAATTTGAAACAAAGTCGAAACAATTCATTTAAATACAAATAAATGATTTTTTTAAAAGTAATTGATAAAAAATAACTTATTTAAAATCAATGTGTTAATGTTTTAATCTTTTCTTTTTAATTTTTTTTAATTTAAATTAAAATATAACGGGTAACCGTATCCACGAGTATGAATACTATGATACCCGTACCCGTCTCATTAATATGCGGATATAAAAAATACTCATATCCGTTATCCGCAGATACCCATTTATAATATCCATTTTCTATTTGTTGCGAGTTTTATCTGCAAATACCTGTGGGTATAGATTTTTTTGACATTCTTAATTACAAGTTTGCATAATTTCATTCAAAGTTTATTTCTATCTTTAATAGTTCGTTGTTTTCTATGACCAATGATCATTACAACCCCTATAGTAGGTTTAATGCAATTACCATCTATTATCTATATAACAAGTTCCTAAAGATTTAATCAATGAAAATGGTTGGAAATGATTTTATAAAGGGTTTGGTCCAACACTCTTTAGCATGTTAGCGTGGGGCACCTCAATGATATTGACTTACGAGTATCTAGGTAAAATCTTCCTCTTTGGTTATTGCATTTTATTTATGTGTACGCACTTGATTTTATGTGTACTATACTTAGGTGACTAGGACCTGTATAGCTAATTACCCAGCCCAAACCGCCAACGCATAGTCCTAGAATAAAAAGGAACAATTGGTTAACTACGCAAAATGATGACACAAACATAAGGGCTAACACCGCCTACTTCTAGAATAACGCATGAGAAAAGCCGCTCACTCTAAACTTAGGAAATAACAGGTGGGCCTCTGATATCAGATTACAAGCCAAAAGGAACAATTGGTTAACTACGCAAAACGATGACACATACATAAGGGCCAATGCCGCCTACTTCCAAAATAACGCATGAGTAAAAGTCGCTCACTCCAAACTTAGGAAATAACAGGTGGGCCTCTGATATCAGATTACAAGCTTGGAACTTGGGCCTGGCCCATACCCATTCAAAGCCTGAACATTGGCCCAACTCAATAAAGAAGGGCCTAGCCCATAAGAAAGGTAAAACATAGTTAATGACTCTATAAATACATGTGGACCCCAACAATTAAATGGGCGCTTTCATTAATTCACTAATATGTGATTTGACTTTGGAGAGCCTTTGCTAACTTGATCGTTGGAATCATTTCCGCAGGTAATCCTCTAAGGGTCCAATTCGCCAACATTAAAAGAAGACGCACCTAAACCAAGGAGTAGCCATCCTAAGGAGTCAACGATTGAGGTAAGATATGATTTGTGCTCCTTGATATTCTGTTATTGTTTTCGCAAGAACATTATGTTTATTATCTGTTTGTGTTTTCTGCTTTAGTGGAAGTAAATATTCCAATAACAACCATGCTTAAATTTTTTTTTGGTATAATGAATGATTTAATTAAAATTAAAATCCTATTTTTCTTCTCTAATTTTCATGAAAAATTCAATTACATCCATTATTTTTATTTAATTCAATTTAGTCTTCTAATTTTTTAAAATGATTCAATTAGATTTTTTTTGTTAGATTAAAGTTAAAATTTCTTTATAATTTATACATCAAATCACTCCACCTACAAAATAAAATTAATTTGAATATTTAGACTTTTAAAGTGAAGTGATTTGATATATTAATTTTAACAAAAATATAATATCTATCAAACGAAAAAAAACCAAATTAAATTATTTTATAGAATTGAAGGACTAAATTAAACCAAAATAAAAACTAATGAAATAATTGATTTTTTTTATAAGAATTAGAGGGTTAAAAAAAATAACATCCTATTCTTTAACCCTTCAAATTCTGCAATTTATATTTGAGAAAGTACATTTGGAGGCAGCATAAGAAATCCCCCACATTGAATAAAATATAGAAAAAAATAGTACCTAAAAACTACATCATATTGCAAAGTTGTCCAATATTTTTTTTCACATCAGCAATAGGACTTCCTTTTCAACACCATGAACAAAGAACACAAGGAGATGACATTAACATAATGAACATTGGTAAGGAACAAAGAGAGATCCTTAGAGTCACAAGCATTTTTGTCTATCAAGATACCGATATATCATACAACAACCAAGCTTTAGCCCATTAGGTGGTCATCCATGTGGATAAGTTTGTCGTGTTCTCCTAAAAAAAACCTTATTTTTATTGATGTAATATAGTTAAAAAATTTCTTATCATGGTTCATGTAATGTTTATTAAGTTTTCCCTTTTTATATTGAATTGTATTCCTTATGATTAGGGATGTCAATGGGGTGAATAGGGTACGTGTAGTAACTCTTATGTATCCTACATACTAGATAAATATCCGTCTCGTACCCGTCTCCATATCTGTGCGGATATTCGTTATGTTGGTACCTGTATATTTTTTTTAATATCCACGAATATTTATGGCTACCCATGGGTAGTGTTCATGCAGAGAACAAACAAGATAAGTTAGGCACAAGCGTCACCTTACCCATGTAGTTCGCTATCTCCTCAGTTGGCCTCTTCCCGGTTGGTACATGTCGGCTTGGACCCAGGAGGGGTTACCTGCAGAAGGGACTCCGAAGCTCAAGTAAGTCAAAGCTCTCAGAAGGTCAAATTAGTGATTAATGGAGTAATGAATGCGTACCTTTAATTAATGGGGTCCACGTGTATTTATAGAGTATTAATTATGTTTGGTTAAGGCATGGGTCGGGCCCTAGTTTGGGCCTTAGTTTGGGCTGTAAGTGGGCCTAGGCCTTGGCCTAGGCCCTTAGTTCGACTATCGTGGGCTTATTGGATGGCATGAGGGATTTCATTTTGCCAAGTCTTTAGGAGCGGTCTGATCCGGTTACTTCTCCAGTTGACGGATGTCTTCCTTGCCCGTGCACTGTCCTAGGTTGGCCGTTCTGTTGTTAGTTTAGACTTCGTTCAGTTACGAGTTTAAGTTTATGCCGGCCCAAGTCGTGTACTTGGGTTGTTTCCGGCATATACGTAAGGGTTGTCATTTATATGGTTAAGTTGACCAGGTCTAGTACACCAGTCCCCCAGCCTTTGTCGATACGATGTGTCAGTGAAGGATGATATGTGTTGATGTGCTAGTCGGGACCAACTAGGTGTGATACACCAGTCCCCCAACCTTTAAGTGTGATGAACAGTGTTAAGGCTAGAAGATGTGAAAGGGTATGGAGTAGGTGAAGAGGTTTGTGGCAGGTGAAAAGGTTTGTGGCAGGTGAAAGGGTTTTTGGCAGGTGAAAGGGTGTCAGAAGGCTCATTTAGGGAGGTTTGGCGCCACCATTTTGGTACTTTGTGATGATTGAAAAGAGTTATGTTTTTGGCAGGGAAGGGTTATGACGCTTGAAATTCGTATGTATAAATGAAGATGATGTTGGCATTTCATTCACTCTGTCTCATTTGCAAAAAAAAAAAATTGTCCGCTTGCGTTTTAGAGCTGTTCGATATCTTCTCTTCTTCCTCCGTCATCTTTTCTAAAGAAATCAGGTATGTCTAGTAGTAGCGATAGGGTTTCGTTGTCAGATTCGGGTAATGAGCGGTCTAGGGATAGTGGGAGTAGTCGAGATGATACCAGCGATAGGGAAGAAGTGGGTAGTGTAGGGAGAATCCCAATGGAGAGGGTGGTTGAAGTTAGGGAAGATCCGCCCGAGGAGCTAGCGGAGAGCAATTGGCCGGCGAAGGCCGGATACGAATGGGTGGCGGCAGACGTGCGGACTCAGCGATCGTTGTTCCGATGGTCGCGTTTGTTAAGATCGTGGTTGAATTGTACACCTATTTTCGAGAAGGGGGCACAAAGGGACATAATTGCTCCAGAGCGGGTTACCGCTATTGAATGTGTGTGCCATGGCCGAGAGGGAGCAGCCGAAGAATTCTTCTACATGTATATGTGCCACTTCTCACAGCTGCACATCCGACTACTGTTCGACGAATTCACCATGGAAGTGCTATGATTGTTGAACGTTGCCCCTACTCAGCTTCATCTGAACAGTTGGGCGTATTTGCAAGCTTTCAGATTATTGTGCATGGCGTTGTACTTGGAACCGTCTCCTCGAGCGTTCCTATACTTTTTTTGTCACGAGGCCGAAGAGTCCGATAACATGGTTGTCGCTAATCAGCCGGCCTGGTCTCAACAAATTGGAGGCCTTCACTCAGTCATTCAAGCATTTTAAAGATGGGTTCTTCAAGGTTGTAGTAAAACCAGTTGGTCGGTCACACTTCTATACTGCTGATGGTAATACTAAATTCCCGTTCTTCTGGACCGGCAACCCTTGGAGATATAAGGTGATTTCGAGGGAGGATCTATCGGTGGTTGAGAAGGATGTGGTGGATACTTTGATGCAATTTAGCGATAAGATGCCCACTAAGGGCTTAGTTAGGGTGTATAATTCAGTTCACCCTATTATAGATATTGAAGGTATTTTTTTGTAACTTTGAGCATTGTTATACGTTCGAGTATTTTGACGATTTGTATGTTGTGTACTTCAGGGCATATGGCGCAACTTGGTAAGAAAAACATGACACTTTTCCAAACCTTGCGTAAGGAAAAGGTAGTGAAGGCTAAAGCTGCCGGGAATACTGTGGTCCCCAATCTGCAAGATTCGCTAGTAGACGTCCACGTGCATGGTGGTACTAAGAGGAAAGCGGAGTTACCGATTAGGCCAGGCAAGGGTAAAGACGTGAAGAGAGTTCGAGCTGTTGTGATGGGAGCAGGCTCCGCGAGTGGGGTGAAGGGGCCGAAAGCTGGGTTGATTGAGCTTCCAGAGACTACAATTCGAAATGATATCGAGATTAACGTGCCGGAGTCGCTGATGGACTCCATTGATAACATGGAGCCGAAAGGCTATGGTAGAGTTTAGTAGTAAGACATTGTTACTTAGTCGACATGTGGGATCTTTGTATGAGAGGGAGTTGAAGGAAGGTAGCCAGACTAAGATTGAAGAGTTGCAGGACAAGGTGGATAAGCATGCGGAAGAGAAAGAAGTGTGGAAGAAGGAAAAGGAAGAGTGGGAAACGGATAGGAAGAGGCTTGCTACTTGGAGGGTGCGCTGCCTTGACTCTGAGGAAAAGCTAAAGGGTCGAATTGCAGACCTAGAAGCCGACTACGATGATATCAAGGAGAAACATGACGGGCTGGAAGGTGAACTAGAGGACTTAAAAAGCTGCATAATTCAAGAACATATCAATGGCTTTCAGAAGGGGTTTGGTCAAGCGTCATTTTTTTATGATAATGTTGACGGTAATGACGTTATGTTTGATGTCAATAAAGATGTTATTGATTGGTGTGCTTATAGACGAGGCAGAATCTAGCCCAGAAGGGGATGGGGAGAAGGAGGCGGTCGACGCCGATGCTGGTGGTAACGAGGTGGTGACAAAAGAGGCCAAGCAAAAGGCGGTTTAGAATTTTTAACTTGATATTTCCAATCTGGTTTATTGATTCTAAGTTTTTAATAACTCGTACATTACTTTATTTTGATGTTTGCTACGAATGCCAGTTACTTCTGGGTTAATTGTTCGTTATATTTGTGTATGTATGGGATGTTTGTTTGCGTGCACTATTGTGTGTGAAGAGTGTTCGACCCAGGCCGTTCACTTGTGGTAAGGGTGGGGGACTTAAAACGATTAACATCAAGTTAAGGGTGTTCGTCCCAGGCCGCTTACTTGTGGTAAGGGTGGGGAACTTAAACGAATTAACCAACGAGTTAAGGGTGTTCGACCCAGGCCGCTTACTTGTGGTAAGGGTGAGGAACTTAAAACGATTAATATCAAGTTAAGGGTGTTTGACCCAGGCCGCTTACTTGTGGTAAGGGTGGGGAACTTAAAACGATTAACGTCAAGTTAAGGGTGTTCGACCCAGGTCGCTTACTTGTGGTAAGGGTGGGGAACTTAAAACGATTAACATTAAGTTAAGGGTGTTCGACCCAGGCCGCTTACTTGTGGTAAGGGTGGGGAACTTAAAATGATTAACATCAAGTTAAGGGTGTTCGACCCAGGCCGCTTACTTGTGGTAAGGGTGGGGAACTTAAAACGAATGACATCAAGTTAAGGGTGTTCGACCCAGGCCGCTTACTTGTGGTAAGGGTGGGGAACTTAAAACGATTAACATCAAGTTAAGGGTGTTCGACCCAGGCCGGTTACTTGTGGTAAGGGTGGGGAACTTAAAACGAATGTGAAAGTGAAACAGAGAAAAGATGTATAGTTGAGAACCCTTCGTTTTATTCATTGAATCTGGGGTGCCTCATTAAAACCTCCCTGGCCAAAACCCTCCTTAGGAAAAAAGGACCGGGTGAGGAAAAAGAGTACACCCAGGGTTACAAGTATTCGGTTTAATACAATATGTATTTAACTAAAGTAGAATTTGAGGTCGAACACATTCCAAGTATTGGGGATCTCTTCCCCAGATAAGTGTTCCAGGCGATAAGCTCCTCCTCCTGTGTCTTCACGTATGCGGTATGGGCCGTCCCAATTGGCGGAGAATTTGACATCCTTCTTTCTTGCACTGCTTGCCATTCTCCATACTAAGTCCCCGATTGCGAATGATCATGGACATAGGTTTGCGTTATACTTTCTGGCAGCTCTTCGTTTGGCAGCTAAGTTGCGTATCTGGGCTTTTTCTCTGAGTTCGGGTAGAAGGTCGAGATGAGTGGCCATGTTTTAGTGGTTGTGGGTTGGGTCGTATAGTTCTCAGCGCAGGGATGGTTCACCAATTTCAACCGGTATCATGGCGTCTGCACCGTAAACTAGGCTGAATGGGGATTCGTTTGTTGATGATTGAGGGGTGCACCTGTAAGCCCATAGCACTTCTACTAACTCTTTGGGCCATCAGCCTTTGGCGCTATCTAATCTCTTGCGCAGTTCCATTAGGATAACCTTGTTGGCCGCCTCTACTTGTCCATTAGTTTGTGGGAGTTCTACAGAACTTGTGATGTGTTTGATGCCCAGGTCAGTGTAGAACTTGGCTAGCTCCTTATCTATAAATTGTCGGCCATTGTCGGTGATGATGGTATGTGGGACACCATATCTGCATATAATATCTTTCCAAACAAATTGCTGAACTTGTTGGGCCGTGATAGTGGTTAATGGCTTAGCTTCTATCCATTTGGTGAAGTAGTCGACGGCTACAATCAAGAATTTCACTTGCCCCTTGCCGGGTGAGAAGGGGCCGAGGATATCCATTCCCCATTTAGCGAAGGGCCATGGGGATAATATATGATGGAGTTGTTCTTGCTTCTGGTGGATGAGGTTGCCATGTTTTTGGCATGGTTTGAACTTTCTGACATAGTCCTGGCAGTCTGCTTCTATAGTCGGCCAGAAGTAGCCGGCTCTAAGGACTCTAATAGCCATGGTACGTGCGCCGGAATGGTAGCCGCAAATGCCTTCGTGTAGCTCTTTAATAATATATTGTGCTTGCTCTACTGTGACACATTTGAGGAGAGGTTGGCCGTATCTGCATTTGTAAAGGTCATCGCCTATCATGGTATACCTGGCAGCCTTAGCCAGCCAAGTTTTGTCCGCATCTTATGGAGGGTTGCCGGTTTTTAGGTATTGGATATAGGGGGTGGTCCAGTTATGGCTTTGGGGAGGGGTGGTGTTGTCAGTTGGGGCGTGGGTTAGGTTTTGACAAGTATGTGTGATGGAGGGTGTAGAAAATGTTTTTTGTAATAGGGATCGATGGCGACTTTTTAATTTGGTGCTGGCCAATTTGGAGAGGATGTCGGCTCTGATGTTGTCTGTCCTTGGGATGTGTTCGATGTGGACTCGTTCAAAGGAGGATTGAATGACTGCACGAACCAGATTGTAATATTGTAGAAGGATGGGGTCTTTAATCTGGAACTCATCATTTAGGTGCCCTACAGTAAGCTTGGAGTCGGTTTTGCACGTTAACGTCTTGACACCAACTTCGCGGGCAAGGGAAAGGCTGACGAGGATGACTTTGTATTCGCCTTGGTTGTTTGATGTTTTGAAGGCAAAGTGAAGGGATTTTTCAATGAGGATGTCATTAAGCCCTTCTAACACGATGCCGGCACCGACGCCTTTTGGATTCGAGGAACCATCTACATGAAGTGTCCACTGGTCCTCTGTGGGTGTGTGTTGGAGGTCATTGACAAAATCCAAGATTCATTGGGCTTTAATGTGGCCATGGGGTTCGTAGCGAATGTTGAATTCTAACAGCTCGACGACCCAGGATGACACCCGTCTGGCTAGATCTAGTTTTTGCAATATTTTTTGGATTGGGTAGTCGGTTTTGACGGTGATGCTGTGGTTTTGGAAGTATAGGCGTAAGCGGCGAGCTGCGTGTATTAAGGATAGGGCCAACTTCTCCACCATTTGATATCTGGTTTCAAGATCTTGCAGCGTTCTGCTAACGAAGTAGACAGGATGCTGCGTGCCCTCTATTTCTTGGACCAGCGCGGCGCTGACGGTGTGGTCGGTGGCTGTGATGTATACTAGGAGGGGTTGGTGAGTATCCTGCTTGTGGAGGATAGGTGGTGAGGTTAGGGTGGTTTTTAGTTTTTGAAAGATTTGTTCACAGTAGTCGGTCCACGTGAACCGGGTGGATTTCTTGAGGAGTTGGACTATGGGTTGGGTTTGTTCAGCCAGTTTGGGCAAGAAGTGGGAAATGGCTGTAAGGCGGCCTATGAGGCGTTGGACCTCTTTGATGGTAGTGGGACTGCGCATCTCAATAATTGCCTTGCATTTTTCGGGATTGACCTCTATGCCGCACTGGGTCAACATAAATCCGAGAAATTTACCACGGTCGACTCCGAATACACACTTATTAGGGTTGAGGTGAAGGTTGTATTGGCGTAGCGTGGAGAAGACCGTGGAGAGGTCTTGGGCATGTTGGTGGTGGCTTGGAGACTTGACAACCATGTCGTCAACATACACTTCGACACATTGTCCCATTAGATGACTGAAAACCTTATCCATTAGCCGCAGGTAGGTTGCTCCAGCGTTCTTAAGACCAAAAGGCATAACTCTATAGAAGTAGTTGGCATCGTCCGTGATGAAAGCAATCTTGTTCATGTCAGATGCGGCCATGGGGATTTGGTTGTACCCAGAATATGCATCCAAAAAGCTAAGTACTTTATTCCCTGTAGCGCCGTCAACAAGTTGGTTGATATTGGGTAGGGGTTAGGCATCGCGAGGGCAGGCCTTACACACATCCGCCATTTACCATTGGCTTTCTTCACCAAGACTACGTTAGAGAGCCAAGTGGTGTATTAAGCTTCTTCTATGAATCCTGCATTTAACTTGTCGGCCTCAACCTTAGCCGCTAGTCGGCGTTCTTCGCCAAGTTTGCGTTTTTTTCTGGAAGATGTAGCGGGCTTCTTTGTAGATAGATAGTTTGTGGGATGCTACTAGAGGGTCCACTCCGGGTAAGTCAGCGACTGACCAGGCGAAAAAGTCTGTGTTGCTGATAAGGATGGGTGTGATGATGGCACGCTCGTCAGAGTTCAAACCGGTGCCTAAGTTGATGGAATGGCAATTGGGAAGCTCTAGATGGGAGGTCTCCTCAATTGGTTCAAGACGAACATCCCAGCCTACTCTGGGGTCTAGATCTTTGCCTGATAGGGCGATGCTAGATGGTCGCTTAATGTGGTTGGTTTGTTGAATTGGGAGTTGTGGGCGCAGGCTGGCCATATAGCATTCGCGTGCCAGGCGTTGGTCGCAGTGGACGGTGAAGATGTTACCGGAAGGAGAAGGGAACTTCATGGCTAAATAAGGGGTGGAGACAATAGCGCCAAGGGTGTTGAGGGAAGGACGACCCAAGAGGACATTGTAGGATGTTGGCGCATCGACGATAAGGAAGCGAATTAGGATGGTTTTGGTTTGGGTTCCCTCATGAAACACGGTGTGAAGGTCAATGTAGCCGCGGGTGGATACTTGTTCGCCAGAAAAACCATAGATTGGTTCGTCATACGGGACCATAGCAGTGTCCGGGAGTTGGAGTTTTTGGTAGGTGGCCTAGTAGAGAATGTCAACGGAGCTGCCCTGGTCGACAAGGACTTTCTTAACGGCGTAGTTTTTGATTTCAACAGTGATGACCACGGGGTCATCTTATTGATGGTCGAGGCCATGAAAGTCATCGTCTGTGAAGATGATGGGAGGCATACGACGTCTGTGATGGGAATGTGTGATATGATTGATGGATTGGATATGGCGGAGGTGTTTCTTTCTGGCAGAAGAGGTGGATCCTCCACTAGCGAAGCCACCAGAGATGGTGTTGATAGTGCCACATAGGGGAGGATCGGTGGGGTGATGTCGATACAGGCCGGTTGGGGTTCCTGGTTAGCGGGATGGGCCGGGCGTCTGTCGTGGCGAGGGTCGTGTGCAGGGCGTCTGTGGTCGGATCGAGGGGGGTGGCGGGATCGTGAGGAATGGTCATCCTTGCGGATGAAACGGCAAAAATGGCCAGCACGAACCAATTCTTCTATTTTATCCTGGAGTGCTTTGCAGTCTTCTGTCGTGTGGCCATGATTACGGTGGTAACGAAAATAGTTGGTTATATCAGCATTAGGAGGAGTGGTGGTCTTGCGTGGTGGAGGGATGAGGTCAGCTTGTAGGGCCTCATCAAGGATGCGGGATCGGGCTACGGTAAGAGGGGCATATCTGGTGAAGCGGGGTTGGCGGGGCTCGCATGGGCGGGTATCAGGGCGGGGAGGTTGTGGGGTAGGGTTGACGGTGGTAGCTGCATAGTCATTGCAGAATTTGGTATGGAGGGTCTGCATTTCCTCCATGCGGACATAGTCAGCCGCACGCAATTTAAGTTTGTGCATAAAGGCAGGTGGGTGGAGGTAGACGTTGTTAGCGAAGGGGCCGGGTTGTAGGGTAAGTGCCATGCACTGGAGAATCATCTCTTGGTTGAGGTGTGGGGTGCGAAGGGCTGCCTTACTGAAGCGATCTATGAACGCTCTGAGTGGTTTGCCTTGTTCTTGTCTAATGCCCAAAAGGGAGATTGTGGTAGTTTGGTGTGGACGGCTGCCAGCGAAATGGGTGGAGAACATATGGGAGAGAGCGTCGAAGTTGTCGATGGAGTAAGGTGGCAGGGTTGTGAACCATTCTAGAGCAGGGCCCTTGAGGGTGGTGGGGAAGGCTTTGCAGAAGACCGCGTCTTGGGACGTGTACAAGGCGACATGAGTGATGTATACTTTGAGGTGTTCATCAGGGTCGGTTTCGCTGGTATAGCGGTCTAGTGTGAAGGGTTCCCACTGGGCAGGAAGGGGGTGTTGGCGATAAAGTCGGTAAAGGGATGACGACATCTGGGCTGGTGAGGTGGGAGCAGATGAGGTGGGATGGGATGGTTGATCATAGCGGGGAAGGTGGAGGTAAAGTTGTGAGGGAGGATGTGGGTTGTTGGAAGGTATTATGGGTTGTAAGGTGGAACATGTGTAGTGTGCAGGGTGGTGGATATGTTGTAGGGGATCTGGGTGGTGGGGAGGGTAGCAGCGGGGGTTGGGGCTGCAGTATGTCCTGGTTGAGCGGATGGGAAGTGAGTGGGATGGGTAGAGGGAATGGGTGTTTGCTGGGTGGTGGTGAAGGTGTGGGGGGTGGGGTTGTATTCGCTTTCCTCTTTTGTGGGCTGGAAGGCCGGGGACCTTGCAGCCTCAGACGCCTCCTTAGCCTTTCCCTTTAGGGTGGGATCATCTTCAATTTTTTGCCTAAGGCGCGAGTTCTCTTGTCGCAATGCCTCCATCTCATCAGCGCTGCGTTTCTTCAGATTTGCTAGTTCTTGTTGCATCTTCGCCTGGCCGTCCAGGATGGCGGCTAGGTCAGGGGTGATGCCAGGAGGTCCTAAGGGACCAGCATCCGCCTGCTTGTTCATTCCAGCTCTGCTGCAGGTGGAAACCATCTTCGGAGAAAAACGGGTACTAAGGTGTTCGTCTCGTGCCCCACGGTGGGCGTCAATTGTTCCTGCAGAGAACAAACAAGATAAGTTAGGCATAAGCGTCACCTTACCCATGTAGTCTGCTATCTCCTTAGTTGGCCTCTTCCCGGTTGGTACATGTTGGCTTGGACCCAGGAGGGGTTACCTACAGAAGGGACTCCAAAGCTCAAGTAAGTCAAAGCTCCCAAAAGGTCAAATCAGTGATTAATGGAGTAATGAATGCGTACCTTTAATTAATGAGGTCCACGTGTATTTATAGATTATTAATTATGTTTGGTTATGGCATGGGCCGGGCCCTAGTTTGGGCCTTAGTTTGGGCTGTAACTGGGCCTTGGCCCAGGCCCTTAGTTCGACTATCGTGGGCTTATTGGATGGCATGAGGGATTTCATTTTGCCAAGTCTTTAGGAGCGGTCTGATCCGGTTACTTCACCAATTGACGGATGTCGCCCTTGCCCATGCATTGTCCTAGGTTGGCCGTGCTGTTGTTAGTTTAGACTTCGTTCAGTTACGAGTTTAAGTCTATGCCGGCCCAAGTCGTGTACTTGGGTTGTCATTTATATGGTTAAGTTGACCAGGTCCAGTACACCAGTCCCCCAGCCTTTGTCGATACGATGTGTCGGTGAAGGATGATATGTGTTGATGTGCTAGTCGGGATCGGCTATGTGTGATACAGGTAGTTACAAAAAAATAAAATAAAATATTTAATAACATATTTTAATCATAAATTCAAATACAATACAGTACATAACATTCATAAATTTCAAACAAAGTCCAAATAATCCTTTTAAATAGTGTTGAATGATAGTTTACAAAGAAATAGAGATTTTTTGAAAACCAATTGATAAAAAATAACTCATTCAAAATTAATGTGTTAATATTTAATCATATTTTCTTAATTTAACTTATAGTATAACAAGTACTTGTATTTGCGGGTACGGATACTATGATACTCGTACTCGCCCCATTAACATACGGGTATAAAAAAATACTCGTATTCGTTACCCGCGGGTATCCAATTACAATATCCATTTCCTACCTATTGCGGGTATTATCTGCGGATACTCGTGAGTACGAATTTTTTTGACATCCCTACTTGTGATAAACACTTTCCACTATAGAATGGGTTGCCACTAAAGAAAGGCTTGACACTAAAGAATGGGTTGATTCTAGTGTTACAAAATACAACCAAGAAGGTGAAATTGATGCTGAAAATCTGGCACAGTTAGAATCAAATGGCCACATGAAGAGAAAGCACATATTCAATTGAATATTAGTTTTCATATTAGTCACTCAGATGGCGTTGCATAGAACACAAACCACTTAGCATGTTCTAATCATGAATAATCTTTAATCTTACCTAAATTGTTTCTAAATTTTCTACCTAAAGCTACTTATAAAACTACTTAGAATTGTGGAAATGTATTACAAAATTAAAAACATGTTGCAACAGATTGCAAAGTAATAAATGCATAATTTGTTTATACTAATTTCATGGATACCTTAAATCACTGGAAGAAAAGACCTTTCTCTCTCTCTCTCTCTTAGGGATTATTACCCATGTTAAACATGGCTCATTTAATTACTGCTTAATGGCGGATGTGATGGCCTTTGATGGAATTTTTGATGGATAAAACCTACATGCCAAAAGAAATTTGAACAAGTCATCTCATTGAAATGTAGTAAATTCTTCTACCAAAAAAAAATTATATATACAAAAATTTATTATATTCTAACCCTACTCAAATAGGACGTATCATAGGATGCTCACCAACTTCCTCTTGCACATCAATATCACTAATTGTTGAACTTGAATGTGCCCATGGGATATGTGTTGAAGGTGATGGTGCAATGTTTGTTGCATGAGTTGATGGATTAGAACAAACAATATGAGGAAAAGGGATGAGGTGGATTAATCGACTGGTGGTACCATAGATGGGCCAACATGGGTTGCTAGTCCACTAGATCCAACAATAGGGGAGGTGTTTGTGTCAACCCAACAACATTCATTATTGGTGGGGTGGAGGCAATGATGGGGGTTGAAGTAGGTGTAGTAGGCTGAGTGGATGGTGAATTTAGATTGTTTATATGAGATAACAATTTTACCACATACGTTTTTTTTTCTTTCCCCTTCCCCTTATTGGCACAAGGTGATAAAGGAAGAGAACAATTAGAACCTCTTGACGACATCTACATGTAGAAAGTAAATTTTACCATTTATATGTTAGACTAAGCAAACAAACAATAAAACAAACAATTATACATAATAAAAAGTCTATCAAACATTAGGATGTGTGGTACAAGTTCTTTAAAACAAATGAGTCCAAAATACATCTACTTAACATGACTACATCTATTCAAAGCTAGAGATGTCAAATCCATCCTCATCTTCACGTTGTCCTTCTCCTTCTTCATTGCCTTCTTCATTTCTTTCTTCCCATTCATTTGTTTCTTCATTCATATGACCTTCAATTGATGATACTTTTGCGATCTACCAAGAGCACTAATTGAGTTTAGGATTCAAATGAGTTGTTTATCATAACCTTTGAAAGCCTCGCTGAAAGTGAGAAGAGGTGGTGGTGGTCACGAGAAGACAACTCCGTCACACGACGACAAGTGTATAAGCTTTAGATGCCAACTAACTTACAGCGAGCTCGAGTGGAGGTGGTTCCAAGAGAGGGCCAATGCTGAGGAGGCGCATATGGTGGAGGTTGGGGTTCTAAGAGAAGACCAATGTTGAGGATGCATGCATGGTGGAGGCAAGGGTTCCATGGGAGGCAAGGGTTCCTGTCCAACTAAATGAGAATTTTGTACTCCCATTTGCATTAAGAAAATGTGACTTGCCCTCCTCCTTCACCACAACCTTGAAATAGATATCCTTGAAATGCTTGAAGGACTGTGAAAAGGCGTCCAGCCTGCTAATACTTGGTCGGCTCACCAATGATAACTAGGTAGTCGGTTGTCGGGGTCTCGTGTCATAAAAATATAGAAACGCGTGAGGAGAGGGTCATAGATACAATGACTAGCACAAAACATGAAAGGCCTGCAGATATGCCCAATTGTTCAGATGTAACTGGGTAGGCACCACGTTGAGCTAGCGGAGTACCCCAACAATGGTGAAGTCATCTAGCGGCAACCTCACATGTAACTAAGAGAAATGACACATATACATATAAAAGAACTTCTCGGCAACCCCTTCTTGGCCGTGACAGACGCGCTCAACAGCGCTCACCCGCTTCAGCGACACGATACCACGGTCCACGCCTTTTGCGATAACGGGAGTGCAGTTCAACCAAGAATTTAGCAGACGGGACCACCGGAACAAGGACGACTGGTTACGAACATCAGCCGCTACCCAGTCATAACCGGCCTTGGCCGACCAATTACTCTCTGCTATCTCTTCAGGAGGGTCTTCCCTCACCTCGGTCACTGTCTCCATTGGAATCCTTCCCACCACAGTCACCGGACTATTACTCTCCTCTTCAACACGCCTACCTACACCCTTACCGGACTCCACACTCCCACTACTGGAAGAAGACAATGACACAGTATCACTACTACTAGACATACCTTTTTTGAAAGATGTCGGCAGAAACAGGGAACTAGTCGGACAGATCTAATGCACACAATTCTCTGATTACGAATTTCTCACAAATGAGCTAACAAACGCAAACTCTTCGCGAAATCCACATTTATAAGAATGAATTCCAAACGACACAACTTCTTCTTGCCAAAAGTCACAACCCATACCAATCAACATAAAGCACACCAAAGGTCATGAGTATTAGGAACGACGACGCAAAACCCTTTTTTTTATTAGACCCCTGACACCCCCTTACCTGCTACAAACCTTATCTTGTCTTTAGCATTAACATTGTTCATCACAGTTAAAGACTAGGGGACTAGTGTACTGCACCTAATTGGCCTAGACGAAATACAATGGACACTTATCACCCTTTACCGACATAATTATGACGATAAAGGCTGGGGGACTAGTGTACTGCACCTAGTCGGCCTAAGCTGAATAATAGCAAGCACCACGAACATGCTAAGGTACCCGGACTAAACCGCTAAAAAGCGACATTGATAAAAGAAACCATAAACAAAAATAGCGACCTAAGCCGTTAAAGGGTAACCAGTCGACAACTCTATAAACAGGACGCTCCAATGAAAGCCACTGGTCCCCAATAATCGAACTAGGGGCCTGGGCTAAGGCCCAGGCCCACCTACGGCCCAAGCAAGGGCCCAACCCATGACATGGCTAGACATAATTAAGCATTCATTACTTCTCTAATAATCTGATTTGACTTTCTGAGAGATTTTGCTGACTTGAGCTTCGGAGTCCCTTCTGCAGGTAACCCCTCCCGGGTCCAAGCAGACATATGCCAACCGGGAAGAGGCCTACTAAGGAGATGGCATACTATGGGTAAGGTGTTACTTGTGCCTAATTCATCTTATTTGTTCTCTGCAGGAACAAGGGTAAAAATACGCACTCATCATAACCACACACTTATCCTTTTCACTCCTGGGTAAAATTAAGCAATTTCAAAACTTTATTCTGAGGTATTTTACTTCATATCAACACTGGATCAAAGGAATGAACCTTACTTGAGACAAATCAATATTCTAGAAATTAAGTTACCATGCATAAACAAATAGAAAGATTCCATTTTTCACACATGAGTTAATCTTTTGAATTCACAAGACAATCAATTATGAAAGAAAGCACTCAAGTTAAATGTGTATTTTCTCACCAAAATTTGCTCAAGTGTTTTGGCTTGTGTTTTCACTCAAAATACTCATGCAAGTAAACACTCGTAATACTAAACAAGACTCTAATATTCACAAACTTTCAGAAAACATGCATTCAAAGATCATGAGGACTTTTTTACAGGTTATAATGGGGCCAAGGCAAAGGTAGGAAAAATTTTATGAGTTTTGAGTTTTTAAAATAGTAATGTAGGAAGAATAATGGAGCATAATTTCAAAAACAACTCTTTTTCATTTATTGCTCTTTGTTGCTCTCTTTTTTTTTTTTAGAAAGCAATTATTTTTTTCACTTCAACACTTTTTCATCAACAATTTTTCCTTTTGCCATCTTTATTAATTTGTGGATGAGGTACTCACGCATACACTTTATTCCTCAACCAATCCTATCATAATCTACTAGCTCCTTTCTTTCTCCCTAAGATAAGAAAAAACATGGTCTTTTTCTTTTTAAGGGTTTAGAATGGGCTTAAAATAAGGAAAAAGAGGTTTAAAGCTCAAAGGGGCTACAAATGGATTAATATCAAGGTGGCTTATTTGGCCAAGTAGCTAAAAACAAGAAATGCCTCAGTCATATCAAATCATGCATATTAACATAAGTTGCAAAACAAAAGAATCAAGCTAAATATTTGAGTATAAACAAACATGAGCAAGTCACTAAGGAAAAATAGGAATGGCACAACGCAGTCCATCCTTTGCATTAAGGCTCAAGACTCACAAGTTCAAACTCTTTCACAAAAGATTTAATCAAGAAATTCTCAAATCAACTCAATTAGCAAATCATAGAAACAATCCATTCATATCAACATGACTTTTATTTTTCCAGAATTATGATCATCCCAATTATTGAATCAAATCCTAAAAATCCAATGTCAATATGTTTTATTGAGAGCAGGGAAATATTTTTGGTGGATTTCTTATGAGACATATTGTTTAAAAGTTTCACTTAGTAAAAAGTTAATACTTTCACAATTTTCTCAAAAAGAAATCACAATTTTTTTTTCTTTTTAAATTAAAACAAAAACAAAAAATTGAAAAATAGAAAAAAGAAAAATCCTACCTACAGTTTGTCTCCCCCACACTTATTTAAAAAAAATGTCCTTGATGGACTTATTTTGGGGAGGAAACGAAAAAATTTGTGACATCTGGCTCAATTTGGCCATATGTCAAAATTTATTTTCTTTAATTTTACAAAGTATAAATCAGCTTGTACCATTTTTTTAATTTTTTAATTTTATAAAAACAAATATGCATACAATTTAACTTTTCTATCAACAATGATTTCAAAAGAATTTGAATCTAAGCTTTTTACCTGTTGCAGCATCCTTTCTTCTTTATCCGTAGCCATGTCAACAAAGATAACCACTGGAAACTTATTTGCATCATTCACATCAACAAACTTGATGTGTGAGTGTGTGCCTTCAACTCAATTTGAGCATCATCAGGTGCATTCAGATGGTTAACCGGATAATCAGTAATCCTTGTAATCTCATCTTGTGAGCAAAAATTTCCATCTGATGTTGTTGACTCTATTGCTTCATCATTAACCAAGTTAGTTGCAATGGTAGATGCTTCAGCTAGATCTTCGAATATTGTTGGCTCTTCAACTGCACTTGGTTCCTCCATTGTATTGTTCTCACAACTTTGCTCTTGAAAATGTTCATTTGTACCCATATCCTCATCAACGGGTACAACTTTATATTCACATTGAGCATCATCAACATATCCATCAGTAGATATGTTTATGTGAGAATCTTTAATTTCTTCATCAGCAACATCTTTTGCAAAATTGATATGTCCATCAGTAGACATATTACTATGAGCATTATTATATCTATCAGTAGATATATCAGTGTGATGTGATTCCACTATTAATTTTTCAGACTGATTCTGCAAGCTTTATGTGGAGGCATTCATCATCTCTTTCTGATCTGTGTGATTCATCTTCATCATTTCAGTCATCATATTAATCATATCTTCCAAAGTGACCTTTCTAACTGTATCATTCATTAGTTGACTCAAATCTTTCAAACATTTGTTCAGCTCTAATAGCCAACTTTAGAAGCATATATTTGATTTCATGACGAAGTTCGTTAAAATCTGGATTTTTAGGAAATCTCTGATGGGGTTGAGGGGTGGTATTAACAGTTACAAGTAATTCTATGAAGTTGTTCTTACTTGCATCCCTCAACATATCAGACAATATTTGCTTATTTTTGTACCAATTTTCCTCAATATTTCTGCATCTTAGATCAACTTGCAACCTTTCATCCATGGACTCTAATTTCTCTATAACTTCACCCATTAATATCATAACTTTACTCTAGGATGGTCCATTGGTTGCTTCAACTTGTTGTGGTGGTACATATTATTGCTGAAAACTATTTGGAACATATGGTTGCTGAGGTGGACACTCAGAATATGGTTGTTGCTCATATACCAAAAAAGATGATCTAGGATATAGATCATTAAATTGTCGTAAAGTTAACCCACTTATATCATGTGCAGAAGTAGGTGTGACAATTTGTTGCTGAAAATCACGTGGTTGCTGTGGATAGCAATTGTAATCCATTTGAAAACTACAATGTTGATTACTTTCGTATGAAAAATTATTTTGCATTTTTGAAAGAGGTTTTCTGAAAAGAAATAAGTTGAAAGCTTGTTGAGTAGACTTCCAAGAAAGAGAGGTGCGTCTCAATGGACAAATAGTTTCACAAATAGTTTCCCAAATAGTTTCACAAATTTTCCAGCAAAATTCCTCAAACAAAAATTATGCTTAAAATAAAATAAAATACAAATAAATAACTAAAGAAAATAAAATAAATGTTAGAAAAAAAATTGAGAGAAAAAAATGTTAGTGATAAACAAAAATAAAATAAAAAAAATAAAAAATAAGAACTAAAATGATAAAAATTCTAACCGTGTTCCCCGACAACGACGCCAAATTTGATAACGCTGTCATTGACGTGATTAAATTAATACTACTTATCTCTAACAACTTTAGTATTGTTAAGAAAGTAGTCAACAAAATAGAAAGGGTAAAGTAACCCAAAGTCGTCTCCCAACGAACACGAAATTGATTTTTAACAAGTTAGTTCTTATAAAATCTATACAAAACGGTTAGTCAAATAAAATAATAAAAATATGGGAGGATTAAGATAAACAAGAAAGAAATAGAAAAGATAAAAAGAGATAAAAACA
>Ga0214545_1006027_pt1 | contig 21415 bp, 12 predicted proteins | sample CNSS4metaG_FD_160064 | JGI IMG/M metagenome (GOLD analysis project Ga0214545, IMG submission 160064) | Root nodule microbial communities from cowpea collected in UCLA plant growth center, Los Angeles, California, USA - CNSS4 | ecosystem: Host-associated > Plants > Roots > Nodule | place: USA...
CGTTCTAGATATATATATATAGATATATATATATATATATATATATATATATATATATATATATATATATATATATATATATATATTTTGACAATACTTAAGAGTGAATTTTAAGTTAGATTCAATTCTATAAATAAGATTTATAAGATAAGGTTTGTATCTACTTATATATTTTAAATTTTTTATATTTGTAATCGATATGTAATTTCCAATACACTCTCTTCATATACATATCAAAGATTAGACTAAACAAATTAGTAGTAGTATGTAGCAATCCAATACACTAAAAGAAATATGAGAACCTAGAAAATCTTATTTTAAGAGTGACAGTGTTTTAAATAATGAGATCCTATTATTATTTTAATAATAATTTTTTTTTCAAAATAAATAGAATTTTTATAAAATGATCTCATTACTTAGAAAACACTTAATCTCTCTAGAAACGTCTTTATAGAACTCTCTTCCTTCTCTCTAAAGTCTTTCACCGTACGTTCATCTTTTTGAAGATCGGAGATCGCTAGAGTGATCACTGCAGCGATATCTCCATGTTTGTCCGATCAATTTTCTAGATTGAATAAGTTGTTTTTCTGCTATTTTCTTGGTTAATTGTTCTTATGTCTACAAGTGATCAATTGTGAATCGCATGTGACTTCTAAGTTTTCCTTGTGAATCTTCGTTGATAAGTGGTTTTGATGATGTTCCCTGATCGTGTTTATGTTGCTATTAGGTTGAGTTGTGAGCTTGGTGGGGTAAAGGGGAATTTGATACTCTTTAGGTCTCTAAGCCATCTGTAGGTAAGGGAAGCTAATTAGATTGCTTAGAACATGTGAATTTTTTTAATTGATGGATTACATGATTGAATTTGATTTTTGGCTTGTGAAATTGAGTGGTTTTGTGTTGATTTGTGTGTATGAATTGATATGTTAATTGTAATGTGAATTACTTAGAAATGTTATGAAACTAATTTGTTCTATTAGTTCAAATTGCACTGATGTTGATGATAAAATAAGATTTTTGTATACAAATTGATATTCGTGACGATCCTCTAGCTATATGGGTTGGTTGAGACTGTATAATTCTGCATAATTATTGTTCTGCAGAATTCTACAGACTCGCTGGTAAGCAAATACACGGTGGGTGAATTATGAATCAAGGATATCACTGATTTGGGAGTCGTTGGGTGAGTAATTATCGTTGGGCAACTTTCAAAGCAAGGATATCCTTAATTTGGCTTTCACTGGGAGAGCATCTATTGTTGGGCGAGTTATTAGGGATTTAATTCCCTGGACTCCCAGTGAAACACTCACTGGGAGAAAAATCTAGTCATTGGTCGAAATGTGTGTTTCGCACAATGAGAAGATGGGTCTGTTGTGTGTGTTCTTATGAGTAATTTTCTGCACCTAATTGATCAAGATAAATATATTTTCTGTTGTTTCTGAGAGTTTGGAATGAGATGTGGATTATAGAATTTCAAGGAGAAATTCTAGGTGGAAGCATTAAGTGTATGCATTGGCATAAAGATTCTTTATGGTGATATCCTTTCTCAAATAACTTTCCACACACAAATAGAGTAGAGTAAGTTATGTTGTGAAGAGATGAAGGAGGTCCTAGCCACTAGACTTGATCAAGTCCTAGGCGCGAATGGGGCTTACCTTGTGAGTGATTGGGTGATAACCCTTTGAGGCTAAATTTTGTAGAGTTTGGGAACCAGCATAAGTGTGCATCACCATGAGTATGATGTTTAATGCATATATCCGGATAATTGAGTCTAAAGTCATTTGTTCTTTATGCATATGTATGTTGGTGTGTTTTACTAGTGAATGTGATTGCTTTTGAACTTAAATGTTTAACCTTGTTTACATTAGCATACCCTTTTGTCTGCATATGTATCTTGTGTTATCTCTTTTGCAATGATCACTTAATTGTGTGAGAAGAAGAGAATGCAGGTGAGGATGAGGATACTCCTCTCATGGTCAGTAGTGAGTCCACTGAATAGAGTGGCATGGCATAGGTGCAGCCTGTGTTTTGTTAAAAAGTCATAAAACTCTTAACTCTTCTTTGAGTGCTTTATGTGTGTATACACACACACACACACACGCATAAGTATATTTCTACAGTTACTTATGAGATGATTCTTTATATATTTATATATATATATATATATATATATATATATATATATATATATATATACTCGTTTCACTATCTACTTTGTATTATCGATATATAATATTGTGTTTAGTAGTTTAGGACTATTAAATGGATGTTACAAGAAAACTTTTAAACAATGATCAATTTTAGTGACAAAAAAATGTTAAAAGACCAATTTCCTAATTAAAAACCCATTCTTTTGGTTCTCAAAATGTTGGTAGCTAATGTTAGTAACTAATTCATAATAGAAACTATTTTAGTTATCAATGCTTAGACCATTTATTATTTTTTGAAACTATTTAAGTTGCCAATAATTTTTAGTTTATAAATTGGTACCTAAATTGATCACTATAGTGACTAATTATTTTGTCACCAAAATTGGTCATTGCTAAAGAATTTTCTTGTAGTGATAGTGGATGATATAGGTGATAATGTTAATTTTTACCATTATCCAAGCTATATTTTATTAGAAAAATCATCTCTTCCAAAACTTTTAACCTACTTAATCCTCAATTTTACCTTACTTTTGTAAATAAATACATTTTGGGTTACATTAATCTAAATATACCATTAATCCCCATTTTTGTGTCCTTTTTGTAGATGGGAAGCTTTGTTCCAAAAATCCAAACAAGTGAGTGATCATGAGTAGCAAGAAGAAGGCAAAAAGACACTAAATGTGGAAGAAACAGTAATCGCCTAGCGCCACAAAGACACCGCCAAGCGACACCTTCTTCCAGTGCCAAGCGCCAGGCGCCAGCCAGGCGAAAATCACCCTTCCAACAGCTCACCGCCTGACGGCATCTGGAGACCGCCGAGCGGTACATGCAAAGTTCAGCACTGTTTGGTGGCTTGCGCCTGGTGGTGAGAGGCTTCCGCCAGGCGGCAGTTTTCGTTGATGTGTCAAGTTTGCCCCTTTTTTTCTGTTTTCGCGAGGGGAAACGGATCTTTGGCATTTTGGAGGCACGAAGAAAACATTTGGAGAGCTTAGAGGAGTGCTAGGGCTTGTGGGAACAGCTCCATCTCCCTCTTTGTATCTCTTTCTCTTCCATCTCTTTCATTTGCAAGCTTGAGCTCTCCATGACAATGGAGAGCTAAACCCATTTTTTGTTGGGGTTAGATGTAGCCACAAAACTCTTGTGTAAATGCAAATGTTTTGATTATATACATGAATCTTTCATTAATTGCTAATCTTCTTGTTTCTTCACTTAATGCTTGCATTGATTTAGCCATCTATTGCATGATTTTTGGTTCATTGGGTGTGGAAATATCTTTTGAAACCTAGATTTGAAATAAGAAAACTCAATGGAGCTTGTACCTAGGAATGAGGCTTGACCCATTGGTTGTCTTAAACCTTAGTGCATAAAGCAAAATTTGCTTATTAAGAGTTCAAGGAATTGACTTTTAATAGGGAAATTTAGGCTCAATCCATTAAGGAATTAGGGTTTGAGTAAAATTGTTGGTTGACATTAGTATATTAATGAAGAGGATGTTAAATTGTAGTTGCATGAGAGCATAGTTGGTGAATTCTAACCCCGGCAATATCAAGTCATTTCATTTCTAATCTTTTTCATTCACTAAGTGCCTTTAACTTCCAAAGTTCAATTTTAATTATTTATGCAAAATTTAATTTCATACAAAACCCCAAATTATGAATTTATTCATTAGTTTAAATTAGTCACTACTTACGCAAATATTTAGTATACACGAGTCTCTTGGGAAACGATATCCCGATCTTACCGGTTACTACTTGCGCGACTTGGTACACTTGCCAAAGTCTTAACAATAGGTCCAACAAATCTCATTAGGATAGACTTCAAATGACTTTGGTATCATGTTAAAAAAAGTGAATTTTAAACATAACTCATAAAAACCAGCTTATAAGAGAATATTTGCATCTATTTATATTTTTTAAATTTGTCTTATCTTTATTTGATGTGAGATTTTTGGTTGTCTAGATTAGCAACATATGCGTGTACATTTTAAGTTTTCTTGGATAAGGGATTATTTAATTCCATAATAATTATTTTTATACTATTTTTGGAAAAATAGTTTTGTTATTATTCAATTTTCAATTGAAAATGTTAAATTATTACATGTAATATTGATTTATAAGGTTATGAATTGCCATCCCAAATGTGAACAACCAATTTTAGGAAAGGAAAATAAACTCACCCCAATAGATATTGTTCAAACTCATCCTCATTTTAACGGAGAATTTCCGTATTAAAAAGGTATGGATTTGAAGATGTGGATGTAATGTTTGTCTCGTCCTCATACCCACCATAATAATCATCTACGTTTGATCTCTGCTTCCGTTTAATTTATTAAAATACTCATAGTCTATTAGTAACTTTATATATATATATACACACACACTTTCTATTTTTTATTTCTTCTAATTATTTGATTTATCATGAAATGTATTCGCATCTTTAAGATATTTTTCTTCTTATCACAACATTTATGCAATTATGTTCAATTGATGTATGTCAGTTAAATGTTTTTTTATTTCTCACATTTGAATATTTCTAACATTTTTTTTAATATTTTTACTTATTGTATATTTTCTTTTCACATGCGATAGTTTAACACTGTCAATTTAAGTGTTCAATATCATTTACTAGTAGTGGCAGAGGTCAGAAGGGCAGGCGGGGGCCACGACCCCCCTCCCCAAATTTTTTTAATTTTGTTTACTTTATTTTATATTTAATTTTTTTTAATTATATAAATGTTTAAATTTTTTAAATCGTATTTATCTTTTTAAATTAAATAATATTATATTAAAAAATAATAAAATTAAATTAAGTATTTATTTTATTGATTTTATAAAATACAATAATAAATAATAAAACATAAAATCAAATATATAAAGAAAAAAATTATTAAGATATTTTTTATTTTCTCTACCATTGTCTTTTAAGTTTATCATATGTTGTATTCTTCTCTCATCCGTATTTTTTTTTTACTAAACAAAAGTTAGACAAAAACTCATCATTTTTGTCCTCATTTTTTCATATCTTCTCTTTCATTAATAAATAAATAAAAAGTGTAAGTTTCTCTTGTCTCACTTGATAGAGAACTATTTGTTTAACATTTAGCATTAGTTTTATCTCATGATCTTTTTGTATATTCATTTTTTATTAATATATAGAAGAAGAAACAATATACTATGTGATCTTCCATAGTCAATTTTTAATTGTAACTTGATTATCATTGTTTTTTTTAGTAATTATGTTTCTCAACTTTTTATTAGATTATGATAAATTATTTTTTAGTTTTAAACTTATTTCTTAAATAGGTATATTGATGAAAAACAAAAGAATAAATTTATTTTATAAAATAGAGAAATTGTTGGTAAAGATGAAAACATGATAATATAGTTGCTCATTGCATAATAATGAGATGAAAGATTGTGAAGACTTTTTAAATCAAACGCACGTTAATAAAATGAAAGAGGAATATTTTGCAGATAATATGGTTATTTGCATCGAAAAAAGTTAACTGAAAATTTTATTATGATTCAATTACCATGAGTTCAAAAATATGAAAAAAATGATATACATTCCTTTAAATATATGTAATTTCTTTGATAGTTATAGTTATACTAGATTATGTATTCATTTTTATTGAATTAGTCACAATATTATTAAATATATAAATTTTGAATATATTATTTTGGCTCCCTAAAAAATTTTGGTGAAGATTTGCCATGTTTACTAGTAATGGCAGATCTTCTAAGGGACTATGGTGCCATGACACCCCCATTTTTTTTTTTTGAAATCTTTTAAATTTATATATTAGAATTTTTTTAAAGTTTTTTGAAAATTTTAAATTATATGTAGTATTGGAAATCGATGAAAATTAAATGTAATATATATTATAAATTGATAAAAATTAAATTAGGTGTCTTTTTACTTCTTTTATAAAGCATAACATTCAACGATAATAAATAATAAAATATAAAATCAATTATAGTAAAGAACAAAAATATTTATTAAGATATTTTTTTCATTGTCTTTTGAGTTTGTTAGAAAATGTACTCATTTCTCACTTTCATTGGGTTTTTTTTCAGAAGAAGTTAGAATCAAACTAATTATTTTTGCTCTTATTCTTCATATGTTCTCGTCCATCCTTGAACAATAAAAAAATGTAACTCTCTTATCTCACTTAGTAATGAAATATTAGTTTAATAGTTAACATTATTATTTTTTATCTCATGAGTCTTTATATATTATTTTTTATGAATATAGTGTAAAACTAATGCGAAAAAATAAGGACTAATATTCAGTCATTATCACTTTCATAAAAATCTTTTAATATTTTTTTTTTGTTTCAAACCCTTGCTCTATATCCTTTAATGTTAATGGTATAGTATACAATAGAAAAGAGGAGATTTAATGACCCAAAACACAAACCTATAAAATGTATAGAGTTCTCTGGTCATCACATAGTAGTTGTCACAATAAATTATTGTCAATGAATTACAATCAACATTTACGCAACAATTATAAAAATAATTGGCAAATGGACCATATTTATAGAAATAGTTGACCATGTGAATATCTCGTATTATCCTCACATATCATATATTTAGAAAATTTTCAACATTCTCCCACTTGGTCCATTTATCTCTTTATCAATCAATACAAAAAAACTAAATATAGTATTTGGTTTTTCATAATACAATATAAAATCAAGTTTAGTGACATTTTGTTATGACAATATTATATTAGTTGCATATAGTATCTTACTATTACGATTATTCTTTTTACAAAAGATGCAATAGACTCTACATATTACATTAGGGTTTGAAACAATCGATCTAGTATGGGCCATTAGTATAACAAGTAGCATTTTCTTTCACTCCTATTTATTTTGTCACTCTATATTCATCTTTTCCTCTCCATTTCTCTTTGTTTCATTTCACTTCTCTCTTTCATTCTTTTTTGTTTCACTTCACTTCAATGAAGAAGCTTAATGTAATCTTAATGTACTTGGACCCCAATTTTTTTATTTTACATTTATAAAATAATATACAAATAAAAATTATTTTTTATATTTTAATATATTTGTTCCCTTCAAAAATTTTAAATCTAGTTTGACCCTACACAAGAAATATGAAAATGTGTAAAAGGAGATGAGACGGTGAGAGATAGATGAATTGATTGGTTGAAGTAGAAACGATGATTATGGAATCTCTAAGTACGGAATAGATGACACACTTCACATCACACTCTTACTTTGCCAAATTATGCTTTCAGATCTTCTGTCTCTCCTAACTAAGTACCTTCCAAATATTTCTAAAATAATCATTTTCGAATCCATTTTAGACTCACTTATGCTTCTCTTTGAGAAAAGTAGAAGAAAAATTATGAAATGCAAGATAGAAAAATAAGAAAAATACCTCCACTACATGAAACTCGAATTTAGATTTTTTTTGTTAGATATTTTATGTTCTTTATCTATCATGCCTTCAAAATATACATATAAACACTAATTTTAACGTTTTAAATTTATTAAAAATAATTTTAGTATGTTAATATAAGTGTATTAATTCATTTTCTTACTTATTTTTAAGGGTTAAATATATTTTTAGTCCCTTAACTTTCAGTAAATTTTGAAATTAGTCCATTTTGAAACTTTGGACCAATTTAGTCCTTCATCTTTCGAAATACGTGGATTTAGTCCTTTTAATCAAAATTTTTTAAGTTTATTTAACATTTTAAGCGCGTTTCATAATAGTATTTAACTTAACATTAAAGTAAAAATGTGTCAATAAGTATAAACAACTCAAATACAATTCTGAAATGCGTACGAAACATCAAATAAATCTAAAAAAATTTGATTAAAAAGATTAAATCCACGTATTTTGAAAGATGAAAGACTAAATTGGTCCAAAGTTTCAAAATGGACTAATTCTAAAATTTACTGAAAGTTAAAGGACAAAAACATATTTAACCCTATTTTTAGTTGAAAGTAAATTTTTCTTTTTTTTCTTCTCTTTCAAATCAGCTCTCAATTCTTCCTTCTTTTTTCGCTTTCTTTCTGGGCATCCCTTCTTTCAAGACTTACAAACAAAAAGATTAAGGTTGTTTTATTGGAATTAAGAAATTCAATAACTTTTTCATTCAAATAAAAATCTTATGAAATTTCTATTTTACTCTTTTTCTCTTTCCACACACACAATAATACATATATAAATTATTTAAAATTAGTATAATAAAAAAAGTAATTAATGTTATATTTTTGTAAAATTACAAGTAAATGAAAGCAATTTTTTTTTAAATATGATGAAAAAATATATATTGTTCAATTTATTTATTTTTATTCCGTATAAATTTTACATTCTAGTTTAACACATTTCTCACATTTTCTTCAGATTAGCGAGAAGAAAATGTTGCATTTATCTTCTTTCAGACTATTAGTCAATGGAATCCTTTTTTACATTTATCTTCTTTTCCTTGTCACCAAGATAGTGTTTAGTGGGAAAGAAAAAGAAGCATAAAAAATTACTTGTATATATTTAAGAAAAATATAAAAATAAAATATAAATTGAAATGAATAAAGAAAAATAACAAATTGTATTTCAAATAAACATGAAAATGATATAATTTAAAATAATGGGTTTCGATAAAGTCTTTGTCGGCTTGTGGTTTTTCTTAAAAGTAGCCATTTTTTTTGTTGATAAGGTAAGGTAGCCATTGAAGGCCATGCAAGTTGTCTTTCTGTACGTAATAGTTGATAGAGTTGTATATCACACAACGAAACTTGTCAAATTATATATAAAAAGAATGTTAATTTGTACTGTATGACTTATTGTCAAACCATCGGTAAGATAGATCAAGGACAAGCGATCGTAGGCCGCTCGCTATAGGAGGACTTTTCCTTGGGAGGTTGATGTGGCAATATCTTCCGAGTGATTTAAGGGAGCTCACAACCAAACGGCCCCCATGTTCATTTCCATTTAAACTTTGTCTCCACCTCTGTGGAGACATCCTCATCTATGAAGATGTCCGACAGGACGCACAACCCTCTGGTCGGGCGGCCACACCAAAACTGGACCAGTTAGTGAAAAGTGAATTAAAGTCATACAAGTCACTAATCAAGTTTGAAAAGCAATTGGGTCATGATTAATAAACCTTAATCACGGGCCCATACCAAAAACTATAAATAGAGGCCCAAGGTAAGTTGGTAAGGACTTTGAACTCGCATTTATTACAGCATTTATTACTATCTTTCGATCGAACTTGAACTAACTTAAGTATCGAAGTCTTTTAGACAGGTATCCCGATCACTCGATCAGCCGAGCGGGAGGAGAAAAGACACCAAATAGGAGAAAGAATTGAACAAGCTAGTTGAGGAGAACATCAGACAAAGGGACATAAGGATAATTCGAGTGTTAGAAATAGTTGTTTGGTCCTATACCCGAAACATATGTCTATGCCAAATTTATGATGCACTAACTTAGGAAATATAAGGATTTAAAAAAGAATGAGAGATAAAGTAAAACATGTCAAAGAAATTAGAAAAAATTATGATTTGTCATATCTTTATTAAGATAAATAGCATCGAAAAAAATAAAAGAGTACAATCTCTCAGGCCGAGGTATATATATCTTGTGTGTGACCGATAGCATGTGGAATAAAATGTCCAAGAAATTTCTCTAGGATAGACTTTTTAAGTCATGGCTCTGATACTATGTTAGAAATGGATTTTAAACCTAACTCAACCCTACAAAATCGGCATGTAAGGTGAGGTTTGCACCCCACTTATATATTATAAAATTGTCTTATCTTTAGTCGACGTGGAACTTTCAACAATTCATAGTAATAGTTTATTTTTTTTATCATTCAATTATAATTTAATAAATTGTGTGAATTATTCCTATTTTTTTATTCTCTCTCATGCATTTGAATCTCTTTCTATGTATGTATAAGGGAGTATATATATATACAAGAGTGGAGAAATAAATCAAATAGGTTTTTCACAATAATTTAATTAAAATATTTTGGTCACTTGAGATTAACTTTCCCCACCTTTCATATATGTTACGGAAAAAGTTTGTTTGACATTATTATTCATAAATATCAAACATTTGACACTTGATTTTTTAATAACATATTATATTATAAAAAAAAATATTAATTAATATTATAATAAAATATTAATATATTTTGAAAATTTAAGTTGGAGAATGATTTTACCTTAGTTTGTCATAATTTCTTGGATCAACAAATAATATTTTTTTAGTCTTCTAGGGAGATAATGTTAGTACTTACATTTTTGTGAGCATATAAAGTTCAAAGGTGTCATATTTTTTATAAGAAAAATTATTGTATCGAAAAGTTAACTAATGTTCCTTTTATTCATAGATAACAATAAAAGTGGTTTAATGTTTTATATCCATATATATATATATATATATATATATATATATATATATATATATATATTCATAATAGGTATAATTTGCCTATGTTTCAATTTTTATCATGTTTGGTGTAGTCTCCATCCTTTGTATTCATTTTTTTCTTTTTTATAATACTAAATTTTCATGTGATGTCAACGTTCATAATGATGTTTAACATAGGGTGGAAATAGAAAAAAATAAACTTAATTAGTAATTTGGTCTCTATGTTTAGACTTTTGATTTGTTTTGGTTCTTATATTTATTTTTTGCTCAATTAAGTCCTTATTTTTTGTAAAATGACTCAATGTAAGTGTTGAAATGTATCCGTATTGATAATGGTATTGAGTATCATGAATCTTTTGATGTTTATTGTAAATAACTTGGTATTGCATATGAGAAGATCGTTCCTAAAATTCCTCATATGAATGATTTAATGAGAGAAAAACATTACTTGAGAAGGTGAGATTTAGTTAATTACTTGAGAAGGTGAGATGTATGCTCTAAGATATTAAATTATCTAAACATTTCTGGAGTGAAATCTTATACACAACACAATGCGCATTATCAATCTCGCTACTTCTGTTATTCTGGACAATAAAGTGTCAGATCAAATCTTGTTTGACAAAAATATACAAAATTTATAAAATAAGAAAGTTATTTTATAGTCTACTATAAAACTTTGTTATGAAAAGATTCTATATTTGGTTTGTTAAAAAGATAACTATATTACTCTCATAAAATGAAAAGAAATTTAAATATCTTATAATTTAAATTACAAATTTTTATATTAATTTAAAAATAAAAAATGTATTTAATTTATAAAAAAAAGAATATATTTAGTTTTTCTTTTTAAATTATCGGAGTATAAATGTCCACCCCCAGTTTTAGTTGGGTGCGCCCCTAGTTATTGACATTTCTCTTATACACCTTTATACTCATTTCAATCATTGAGTTGCATATTTTGTTTTTGTTTTTGTTTCTTTATCTTAAAACTTAAATACTTGCTTTTATATCTCTTTCTACTTATTTCTCGCACCTCATTTCTGTTATATACCTCTTTTCACATATTTGAAAGCGAACTTCATATATCGATCTATTGGAAAAGATGGGCATATAGAGTAGTAATTTTAGTTTAAAAATTTTCACTAAAACAGGATCTTATATTTACCATTTAATTTTTTTAGTATTTTTTTTTATATCCTTGATAAAAAAAAATAATGTCAAAGTTTGTTTCTTTAAATATTATGGCACATTGTAAATCTCCATAGTGAATGAGGTATTTCTCTCTCTTTCTCCATTGACCACATGAATCTCCCTTAAATATAGAAGCATTAACAATTAAAAATCTTACTATATGATGCAGAAGAGTCAATTTATTTGAGTTTTTTTTTTCAATTTCATTCCTATCTCAAAGCATCTCTCAAATTAACTAATTTTCTTTTGACATTAGGATATCTGTCCACGTGCTTTGAAAGATGTCAAATATTCATTGGGCCTATGTTGTAGGACAGAAGCCCATTAACATGTCTTGTGAATGAATGACTTTGACCTAGAGAAGAAACCATATTATGAGGAGAGAGAAAGGGCTTTGACTTTATTAATTAAACATAAATCTTGTAATTCAACATTAATCAAGTATGAATCAATATTCCTTACAACTAAAATACAATAAACAATTACATTAAGCAAAAAAGAAGCAAACAAGCCTCATCTTCCTTTCTACAAAAATAGCCAAATTATTTTCACATAGTGGGTTTCCTTAAGGAGAGGGCTAAATTTTTTTTTTTTACATATTTTTTTTTTCCTAAAGAAGAGAAAGAAACAAAGCTTATTTGTAGGAGATCACACACTAATTTTCTCAAAGTTTAACTGTGCATTGAGTTTCTAAAGTTTAAAATAAATTCGGTTTTGGTATCTCAAAACATTTTAGCTATTAATTTTTCAATATACTCCTATACATTAACTTAAAGAAACTAAAATGATTATTTTTTTATTTTATATTAGAATTTGAAAAACCAAAACCGAATTCACACTAAACTTTAGTGACTGAAAACATAGTTAAACTGGTATTGGGACTGTACTATGTTTGTAAGTTATGAGAAAGAAACAAAACATCCTCAAAATGATTGTGATGAAAGTGAGTGTCTTGTTCAGAAGTGTGATATGCATCTCCTGTGGCGTGCAGCCACAGTTTTCCTCTTCTGTTTTGTTTCTTCTTTCCAGCTTTTGGCAATGTCATGAGCCACATTAATTGCATCCAAAGAAGCACCAGAAAGGCCTCTCCTTGTGAATCCAACTGCATAAAGACCACCTTTTCCTTTCCACCCATTTGGAAAAGGGTTTCTTGGAGTTCCATCATTGGAAAAGAACTCATTTTCCTGATCAAATCAACCACCACACATAAACATTGCATTTTAGATATAACTTACACAGAGTCAAAAACTCATGCAACTCACTGCATTATCATCATCTGCATTTATGTTGTTTGTCCCTAGAACAGAAACATCATAATAATGTCTACAAATGTACTAAGCAACCATGTACCTACATAGATGCCTACAAATTTGGAGCATTTTCAGAATTCATTGAAATTGATTCTCCCCACACACAGACACACACCTTCCCTGGTCTTTCAATAGGGCCAGAACCCTCTGTGGGGGGCTCGCTCATAAAGGGTACAACAGAAAAAAAGTTTTACCCTTTTGCAGTGTTTACTTTGAAAGTTACTATGTAGTGTTATTTTTTGTAGTGATTACTTTGAAAATCATATTATTGAACTAAAAAAAGAAAGCACAGTGAGTGAATAGTGGAAGAAACATGTGTTTTACTTGTATAAAGAAAAGAAAAACAAAAACCAGCTGCCAAAACTAGCAATCTAACATGGTTTTTGGTTTTATAGAGAGAGAGAAAGTGCAGGGGTTAAACCCAAATGCAGGAGAAAGTATGAAGGACTAACCTTCAACCATGATGGTACATTGCTGTGATAACCAGTGGCAAGAACCACAGAATCAATCTGAAGAACTTGGCCATCAACAAGTTCAACTTTCCCTTGCAAGAACCTTCTGATTCCAGGAACCACTTTGATTTTGCCAGATCTAATTTTCTGAAGGGCCCCAATGTCCAACACAGGGGTCTTCCCTGCAGTGTGCTTGAATTCCAAAGGACCCACCGAAGGCCTTTTCAGACCATACTTTTCAACATTCCCCAAAATCAAACGTGCCAGAATCAGCAGTATCTTATCAACCATCCACAGAGGTAGCCTCTTCATCAACATCACAGCAACTTCAAAAGTAGATTTCCCAAAAACCTCTTTTGGCAAAACATGAACCTGATACATAAATCATCAAACAAAACAAACCTTAAATAATACACTTAAAACACATACTCAACTACTGTAAAATGCTGAGAGTTTTTAGCACTCACCGAGCTTCGAACCACCATTGAAGGTTTTGCATTGTGGTTACACAGATCAAGTGAGACCTCCATGCCGGAATTCCCGCACCCAACAACAAGCACTTTCTGTCCTGCAAAACCCTCTCCGGATTTATACTCACAAGCATGCATGACACGGCCACCGAACTCTCCCAACCCTTCAAACTCCGGCACCACTTTCTCAGAGTTTTCGCCGGTGGCAACCACAAGCCACCGGCAAATGTACTCAACCTCACACTCAGCAGCAGAAACCGAGGAGGGTCCTTTCCTTCTGCTGATGGTCTTGACCCTCCACAGGCCAAAGGTCTCATCGTACTTGGCAGACTGCACTGTTTCATTGAACTGTGGGGCTATGTTGAAGTGGGTGGCGTAGGACTCAAGGTAGCTTATGAACTGAAACTTTGTGGGGTACTCGGGGAAGTCCTCAGGGAAAGGGAAGTTCGGAAGCTGGCAGAACTGTTTGGGGAGGTGAAGCTTGAGGCGATCGTAGGTGCGGTTTTGCCAGAGAGAAGCAATGCAGTTTGCTCTCTCCAGGATTATGAATGGAACACCTTGGTCTTTGAGTCCTGCAGCCACTGCAAGACCCGAAGGACCAGCACCTACTATCACGGGTCCGTTCACCCAAATGCAACGCCTTGAGAAGAGATCCTCAGGGTCAAAGTTCTGAACCATTGGTGGCATGTTCAGACAAATGTCATGCATTTTTTTTTTTGTTGTTGTTGGCTTGAGACAACCTTTGATGTGTGTGAAAGAGTGTTGTTTAGAGGTGAAGATTATGTTGAGTTGATTGATGGTGATAGAGGGTGATGAAATTGACTTTTGATGAAGGATTTGTGTGAAGAGATAGAGAGAGAGATAGAGAGAAAAGAGAGAGATTTGTAGTTGAATTGAGGAGTGAAGAGGGTGAAGGGAAGCATGAAGGGTATAAATAGGGAAAGGGGTGGAGAGTTCAGAGGAGCATGTGTATGGAGATATCTAATCATTGAGGAATGAGATTAAACTCTACACAATAAAATAATTTTGTATAATAGTAGTGTATATATAGTTGTATCCCTATTTTATTTACCGCTTAATAAAATGTATACTATTTTAAATAAAAATATATCGGTTTAATTAGTCAAATGTATCTGCTTTTATTCATAAGTGTTAGTTTTGTACTTATTTTGAAAAAATGTGTCAGTGTGGTATTCACTTTTGTTCAAAATCCATTTTTCAAAAATTGAGATTCAATTGACACATTTTTAAAAATGAATACCAAACTGACACATCTAAATGAATATAAATGTGGATATTATTTGACTAATTAAACCAAATATATCTTTTGTTTTAAGTTAAATTGCTTTGTTTTTCTTTTTCGTTTGTAATATCTTAATGTTTGAACATGAGTTGAAATCGTCGTGCATGGAATTGGACAGATGAAAGTTAAAGAAATTTATATATGATACATTAAGGGTTAAATATGTTTTTGGTCCCTCAAGTTTTAGCGAAATTTGGAATTAGTCCCTCATCAAAACTTTTGACCAATTTAGTCCTTCATCTTTCAAAATGCGTGAATTTAGTCCTTTTAACCAAATTTTGTTAAGTTTATTTGACGTTTCAAGCGCATTTCATGATAGTATTTAAATTATTTACACTGTTTGACACATTTTTTCTTCAATGTTAATTTAAATACTATCCTGAAATGTGCTTAAAATATAAGATAAACTTAACAAAATTTGATTAAAAGGACTAAATTCATGCATTTTGAAAGATGAAGGACTAAATTGGTATAAAAATTTGATGAAGGACTGATTCCAAAATTCACTAAAACTTGAGGGACCAAAAACATATTTAACCCATACATTAATTTTATTGCGTTTAAGTTGAGAATTGAGAAATATATATTTAGACGAAGGGAAAGTACAATTGTTTTTAGTTAAATTTAGTTAAATAATATGAATTGGATTAATTTAATTTTAAATCATTTGAACAATAATAGTTAACACTACTTTATGTCATTTCATTCTATCTGTTATGATGAATATAAAGGTACACTTTTATGGGGATTCTCAAATGATATGGTTGTGGGTCTCATTCTTGTTTATTACAACTAATATTTTATTTTTTAAAGTTAATCTATTCATAATATGATTGATTTGATTGTTTAGCTTAAAAAGGGTAGATAACTGTACATGCAAAATATCAATTTATTATTGGAAGAGGAAAGCAAACCCATATGAACCCACAGGTTAAAAGGGTCATAGTTTTAGGTCATAATTTTTTTTTTCTTCATAGTTCAGATGTCTGTGGATATTAGCATGTGCATTTTACTCTGTGTCAGGAACTAGATACTATCAATTTTTATAATTCTTTTCTATTGATTTTAAAATTTCAGTCTTCTGTTATTGCTTATTGATTGCCAAATCACTTATTATTTTATCCTTATAAAATAAATATTAAATAAAATAAATACATTCAAACATGATAAATATTTGTATAAAAAGCTAATTATAGTTTATAAGCACGAGAAACACTAAGAAATAAAAAAAAAGTGTTTGAGAATCAAAATTTTACTAGCCTCTTTTTTAATATTATTTTTAAGGGTTAAATATATTTTGGTCCCTAGTAAATTTTAGAATTAGTTCATTTTAAAAATTTTGACTAATTCAGTCCTTCATATTTCGAAATACGTGGATTTAGTCCTTTTAATCAAATTTTGTTAGGTTTATTTGATATTTCATATGCATTTTAAGATTATATTTGAGTTGTTTATATTGTTTTACACATTTTTGCTTTAATGTTAAGTCAAATACTATTATAAAACGCGTTTGAAATGTCAAATTAAATTAACAAAATTTGATTAAAAGAACTAAATTCACGTATTTCAAAAGATGAAAGACTAAATTGCTCCAAAATTTTGAAATTGACTAATTTCAAAATTTAGTGAAAATTAAGGACCAAAAACATATTTAACCCTATTTTTAATAAAAACTAGTTACAAATAAAGTTGGGGATACATGTCTATTAACTTATAACATATTTAAAAGGGTTAATTTTTAAAATTTTGAATAAAGAGAAGTACAATAAAACCTAACTAGATTAAAAGGAACATTCTAGTAATCCTTGTCAAATGCTAATCAACACAAGATTTCAACCTAATCCATCTCCATCTCCAAGGTCAACTTGTCAATTTTCAAGATTCAACAAGTAGTGCATCATTTAAGCAACTGCCACATGTTTGTACTTGGTGAAAAGTTGGGGCAATTAATAGTTGATTTAGGGTTACCCTTCATAAATTTTCATGTTGAAAGGGATTGTTCATCATGGTGGCTTTTTCTTATTTTTGGGAATATTTAGATGTATTATATATGTACTCTAGCAAGTTCTTGGTCAAGTATTATTTTGCCTGTTTTTGTGGTTAAGGGAAATGAATGAAGAGAAATTTGGAAGCTTCAATTGGGGTATATATGTCACATAAATATACACATGATGGTGATCACACATTAGTATATCATAATGTTGATGCCACAAAAGTTATCAACATGTTAGGGTTTATCACTTGAATTGATGGAACAAACAAATTTGATAGTTCTATTTTGTAGTGACACCTTGCAAATAGATTGAAGTTTTTAGTGACATGAGAGTACTATCCATTACCAAAAATTCTTCACCTTCTTTGATGAATTATTCCAAATTTTTGTTTTGCCCATTTTTCTAGAGACTTCAAAATGATTATCTAATAACTTTCCAAGTTCCAATATGGAATGTATAGTGAGACTCATTAAAGCGACAAGGTTTGTAATCAAAATCGAATGAAGAAAGCCTCAGTTCTCACTGTCCCCAAAGAACTTCAGGTAGTTTTTTTTTTCTATTATTGTTCTTTTTTACTTTATTTGTTTATTTATTTCAAACCCAAGAATTTCTAATTATTTCAAATTCACGTGAAAGAATCATTTGTGCACTTTTTCGAGAAAGGATAAGATTTACTTTCTTTCCTTTATTTAGTAGTTTTCTACTTTGAAAGGAGATAAAATAATACGTAAAACACACATGTCTTGCAATCTTTCTAAATTAGAGAAAAACAAAGAGAATTTCTTCTGGGACAAAAATAGATATAAATATTATTGTTATAATATCTTTTCATTAAAGTATTTATTTCGTTTTATATATTTATTTATTTATTTTATATAAATAATGTGAGAAAATAATTGTTTTTACTTTCTTTTCTTATATATTTTTTCTTATCAAATGACCTATTAAATATCACATGGTAGTAAGGATAACAATGTGGGTCGGCCTACAAGAAAAAAATATAGAACATGTTGAGTATTTTAATTTGGTGGTCTGCTTAGGCTCACTATGCGGGTCAACGACGAATTGATTTGCATTTGATCTGCATAGTTTACATTATCTAGTTCATCTAGAAGTAACTTCCTCTTTTACATTTTTTCTTCTTTTAGTCTAATTTAAAATCATTTTTATTTTTAATAGATCTATACTTAAAAATTTAAAATTATATAATTGTGAATATTACTTATTTTAAGAAATGAACTTATAAAAATTATTATTTCTATTAATTTAATTAAATAAAAATAAAGTTATTAAAATCTTATGTGGGTCACAATCCGGTCCACAAACCCGCGGACCAAACATTATGTGAGGCGGACAAAAGAAATTAGTTGTATTTCTTATGCAGGACAGACCGACCAACTATTTTTTTGCAAGCCAACTGCGAGACAAACCAAAATGGAACAGATCGGTTTGCATTGTCATTCTTACATATTAGACTACGAGGAAATTTTGATTTTATCTTTCTTTTTATTATTTATAAAATTCTACACGTTTAACTTATACAAAAAAAATCAATATCATAATGTCAACATGAAAGTATATCTTTTTTGAAATTTATAACACAGTAGTACTAAGTAAATTTTAGTAGTTATTTATATATTTATGTTACTAGATTAGATACAACATGATTTGTACATTTTAGTCAAAGAATGTGGAAGTTATTACAAGAACGTTAATACTTAAGTATCAAATAACAACATCAGTCATTCGGCATAACTTAACTTCCAAGAATTTTTTTCAAAGAAACAATAGTTAGACAAATGTATAATTTATTTCCGATACAAAATTAATATTATTTGTCATAATAAAGTAATAAAAGATTGTTAAGGCATACATAAGTTTTATATGATAAAAATAACATTTAATATGAAAATAATATGCAAGTACTAATATTTTAATAATAATATGTTTTTGTATGTCTAATAAAGTTGTCGAGTGTGAAACAATTTTAAGACAAAAATATAGTTTAATGTAAGATGCTAACTATAAAATAGACAAAAATTTTAAAGAGGACAAAGTGCTAGACATATATCAATACGAAACAAATTATCTATAAATAGGAGACCTGATCCCTTAAATTCGTATTCAAAAATACGATTTACTGACACAAAAATTTAAATCATGTTAAACTGATACAATATCAAAAGTCATATCAATGTCTATGCTGGTTAAATTATTTAAAAAAAATTCTAGTTATATTAGAAACACATTCCAGTAGTTGGAATCCTAAATTTTAAATGAGATGAAGTTAAAGTCTATGTAGGGGTAACTCAATTGTCTCACAAAATTTAAAAGAAAACTGGAAAATGGAAGAAGACTTAGGCACTCAATTGGCCCACGACTGCAACACACCTATGATGGTGGAAGGAAATGTTGAATGTATGAAAAATTGAATTCTAACACCAATCCATGTTCAAGACAAGGAACTTCACGTGCCCTCATCAATGTTTAATCTGGTTTTCCCTTCAGATTAATGAATCACCAAAGAGGCTTGCACCAGTGGGGAGGAGGACGACAGTGTTAAAAGGGAAAGTGAATTCGTTATGTAATTGCACAATTTTAGTCTTAAGGAAGTTGCACTTTATTAATGGTCCAATGCAATCAATATTTCCAACAAGTATACTAAATATTTTGTAATACAACAAGTATCATATCCACAGGGATTTGGTAGAACATACATGGTCTAAATTAATTTGATTTGAATGAAACAATGCTTGGTTTGCATAGAAAATATGAGAATAAAGATTTACTTATGAAAGATAACGTTGATTTAAAGTAATTAATAAAATTGGATTAAAAACATATTTGAATAAAGGTTGAGTTCAAAGTTAAAAAGATGTGTTGAAGCTAGATTTTACCACTTTGTCATTCTTTGTATCGATATTCAATCATCATTTACAAAGATGTCATCCATATTCTGGGAGTTCTCTTTAAATATAACTCTAGGTCCATTCATGGTCCCCAAAGTCTAGGATCATCAAATTTCAGTATAATTCCTCAATGTTTTGCTTGAATGAATCACCTACACTAAGATCAAGACTCTATTACCGACCAGAGCCTTAGATTTATTCCTAGCATAAAAAAACATAATGAGAATCAGTGTGACCACAACTTGAAACCAATTTTCACTTAATCCCAAGCTAGTGAAATAAGATAAGTGACCAGTTCATTCAACAACAAATATAAACTAATTCATAAACATGTAATGAAAGCATACTTTGGTAAATATAACAGTACCAACACAAGAGTGTTTCAAAGGGTTACATTCTTGCTTCAACACTTGAAGAGATTTAGCTCCGCACAATAGATGGAAACAATATGATATATTGAAGATTCATCATCTCTTTTTTACCTTCAAATAATGTTCATTAAGCACAAGGAAAATGTCTACAAAAGCTCAATAAGAGTCTCTCAAAAGAACCCTTCTCAAAGTCCGTCTAAATTGGGGTGTAACTCTGTTTTTATAAATTGTCCAGGACAATGCACTTGTGCCTCTAGCTGTAGAGGTTTGCTTCCTAACTGGGATTCTTTTATGGCTCAGGCCTCATGTTATAGTGTTGCAACTCCTGAGATAACTTCCTAAAGAAGGAGTTTCAATGGCTTAGCCTCAGGTTTAGTGCTTGAGGTTTCCCTCTTCAATGGATTTGCTTTTTCAACTCAAGTCTCAATCTGTTACTCAGCTACACTAGTGTTGCTTGAAATTCATTCATTTTCTTTATTTTTCTACTTTGACTCTATTAATATTGGAAAGTGTAAAACAAGTTAAACCGTGATGATTTATATAGAAATTCAATAAAATCAAAATAAGATAAGTTTCAAATTCATCTCAAAATTGACTATGAAAAAATCTTAAAAAATATAAAATGAAATTTTTTTGAAGAACTTTGATAAAAAAAAAATAACATCGATCAAAATTGATTACGAAAGATTATCTTAGAAATTACAAATTTTTTTATCCAAATACACGTTAACCAATATAATCAACACATTCATCACCATTTGTCCCAAAAAAAAAAAAAAAAAAAAAAAAAAAAAAACTTAAAAAAAAAAACAAAAAAAAAAAAAAAAAAAAAGAGAGAAAAAAAAAAGAAC
>Ga0214545_1006030_pt1 | contig 21406 bp, 12 predicted proteins | sample CNSS4metaG_FD_160064 | JGI IMG/M metagenome (GOLD analysis project Ga0214545, IMG submission 160064) | Root nodule microbial communities from cowpea collected in UCLA plant growth center, Los Angeles, California, USA - CNSS4 | ecosystem: Host-associated > Plants > Roots > Nodule | place: USA...
AGAGATTGTAGTTATATATATATATATATATATATATATATATATATATATATATAAATATGATATGCTTAAATTTCGTTTCTCTTTATTTTTATTTTTTTCATGAATAATTTTAGGTGAATCTCTTCACTGTTTATAATTTTTTATTGGTTCTTGCTGTACTTAACTTAAAAAAAAACAAAGCATGCGAGTAATATATTTTTTTATGTAATTAATATTAATTAAATTATGTAATGAGTATGTTATATATACATATAAATAGATTAAATTTTAATTTTGAAAATTAAAACTTTTGGAAAATAAGTACTTTATTCTTATCTTTATGTCTTAAAATACTATCGTTAAGGAAAAAAAAAATTACTCTCACTATTTTTAATGTTTATCATTTTTTTACATTGGAACTTGTTTAGGAAAGAAGGGTCTTTGCAGGACTTCAAGATGGGTGGAAGCATTTCATGAGCTTTCCTTATTTCAGTTTTTTCTTTCTTTTTTTGCAGACAAAAAAAAAAAGTTCTATCAATATTGTAATACTTTAAAAAAAAATCTTTAACTTTTATAAAATTATTCTGTATAATAAATAATGCTTTTGCCATCACACTTCACTTACCAATGGATACATCTTATGGTAATGCAAAATTATATACCCATAACAACCCTTAAGAAAATAACCATTGTTTTTCTTGTATTAGTGATCATAAGTCCTGATTGATATAAATAGAATATTAATTAAATCATGTAACGGTCAAATTAATTATACGTGAATGAGATGAATTAAATTATTTTAAAAAAGGTAAATTCGAAGAACTATAATCGTGTTATTTTAATCTTCTGTTAATATATTTTAGGAAATATATGTTACTTTGTTATGAAATCGCGAAAAGTCTTGCTAACAAAGATAAAAATATGGTGGAGAATATAATTTTTTTTTTTTATGTTGTAGAATAGTCTTGGTCCATATTTCATATTTTTATTTTTTATATATATATATATATATATATATATATATATATAAAGGAATGATATGCTTAAATTTCGTTTCTCTTTATCTTTTTTATTTTTTTTTGTTGTTCATGAACAATTTTATCTTAATCTCTTCATTATTTATGCTTAAAAAAATTTATTGGTTCTTGATGTGCTTAACTTAAAAAAAAAAGCATACGAGTAATATTTTTGTGTAATTAATTTTAATTAAATTATGTAATGAGTATGTTATATATGCATATAAATAGATTAAGTTTTAATTTTGAAAATTAAAGCTTTTAAAAAATAAGTACTTCATTCTTATCTTAATATCTTAAAATATCTTATGGTAACGCAAATTTATATATCCATAGCAACCCTTGAGAAAATAACCATTGTTTTTTCTTGTAGTAGTGATTATAATAAGTCCTGATCATAGCAACCCTTGAGAAAATAACCATTGTTTTTTCTTGTAGTAGTGATTATAATAAGTCCTGCTTGATTTTCCTATATTTGATTCTAGTTATTGTAACGATAAAATTGTAAATATTAATAATTTATTTTTATGTTACATACCATTTTAGTATATAGATATATATTGTGTGTTCAGATGCTACTAACAAGTGGTTGCATGGTAATTAAGTTGAGAAATCTTAAAATAACATACAAAGATAATATAGAAAGCATAAGTAAAGTACAACTACAGAAAAAAAAAAAAAAAGGGTAAAAAAAAAAAATAAAACAAAAGAAAAAAAAAAAACATGTGTAAAAGAAAAAGAGAACATATAATTAGGATATAGGTGAAATATATATTATTTATTAGATTGTCCTAATCATTTATTGAACATAAAAGAAAGGAGATGATAGGAGGGAGAGATGAATGGAAAGGAGAGTGGAGATTAGAGACAAGCATCCCTTAAGTTAGGGGGGTGATGACTACAGCGTTACATCCTTTTATAACTGGCATTCGGTTACTTAATGTTACCTCGCACATGTTAATGCCTAATTGTATGAGATGGCGTGCTGCGAGTGCTCTTTTCATGACAAGTGAGAAAGAAATAGCAATCACAAAAGCAAAAATCATTCATTTCTTACACTCACTCTCCATACCTATTATGTCTTCTTCAATTCCAACTTTAACTTCCAAAAACACTTCACAATCTCTACACAATTCAATACACTTCCCTTTTATACACATCAAATAATTTAATCAACCACTTGCACATGTTACTATTCATGAATTATTAATATGGTTTCTTACGTGTTTGGCAACATTAATGTGGAATGAACCCACTACATTAATCTATCTTAAAGTAGTTAGTATAGTTCTAATACTTCATAGTTACCCCAATCTACTGCATTATCTAGGGCAAAACATTTGACAGTTTCATTCAACAATTTTTATTTTACTTTTTTACTTTTAAGTAAAATAGTGGATGGATTTGAAATTGCATTTTTTTTCTTCATTAAAATTAAACATAAACAATAGATTCACTTGTGATAAATTATTCCACAAAAGAAAAAAGAAACTTGCCAAAGAAATAAATAATGGCACAAAAGAATTTGAGTTCTTTACAGTCTTTAAAATGTTCTCACTTTAATGTCAATTAGTAATTTTTTTAATGTAATTAGATTAAAAGGACTATGTCCATTTATTTTTAAAGTTTGTAAACCAAAATATATCTAAATTTTGGACGGGAATGAATTCCATTTATGCATTAAATTTCAAGAATTAAAAACATATTTAACCGTTCTTTTTATCTTAACAATTTTTTGTTTACTTAATTCAAGAGGTAAAAAAAATGAAAATATCAAACATAGGTTCTTGAAGACGTGAAAGATTGTTAACAATTAATTTATACTTATTTGATTAATTTGATCTTGTTTAAAAATTGAATGAATCATATGATAACCAATGAAGAATGCAACCATGAATAAACTAGAGAATCAATATCCTTCTTTAACTATTTCATTTTCATTCTTTGAACATCTTTTACAACAATTGTTTTATTTCTAGTTTACTCTTCTTTCTAATTTATGCTTTTGCATAAACTAGATTACTCAAATTGCAATTGAATTCGCAGGAAGATAACTTTGACTTGACAAACCTTATCTATACCTACATTTTATTGACTTTTTATGCAAAAGTTAATCAAGAACCACACATCGGACGATCTACTATTGCATTGCATGATTTACTCTTTCAATTTGATTGAAATAGACAACGGTCACTAATTTACACTTCATTTTAACTATCTTTAATACTTTTATACGTTAAAATTGATTATGAATCCTTTTTTAAATTTCATAGCAATACTCTAATTTCACAATTCTATCACATAGGTGTACGCACATATACCCTAACTTACAAATATTCTCCACTTAATCCAACCAACAATATATTTTACTTATCTAATTCTTATACCAACCTATAAGGATAATAAGCCGACCAAGTGTGAGTTTGACTATACTTATCCGTATCTTCAAAATTCAGATTTATGCTCATCCTTACTAGATATGAGATTTGTTTCACATCCTTTTCCCATTAACTAGTAGGTATATATGTACCAATGTACATATTCACTCTTGCACTATCCCTAAATATCAATTAATTAAATACTTTCCTTATAAAAAATGAAAATTATGGTAAAGGAAACGTGATATTATTAATGATTTCATGTCAAACACATTTTTTTCTTTAATATTAAATTCCAAAGAAGAAGTTATAATTCCATAAATTTCAAAATAGTGTCAAATAACTATCAAAAAACGTACAATAATTATAAAAATGAGTAAATAATTACACATACTTGAAATGAGTAAATAATTATACCTGTTTAGCTAGAACAATTAGCAACTTAATAGCTTAAACTCTCATAGTACAAAGAATTGTTTTAGAGAGAACAATTAGTTTTTATCTGAAATTTGTCTTTATCCGAAATTTTGATATATTTTTGTCCTTAAACTTTAGAAATGAATGAGTATACTCCTTTTAACCTAGTTACGTTAATTTTTTTTTTTGACATGTCAAATGCATTTTCCAATTAACATTGAAATAAGAAGTATCAAATGGTGTAAATAACTTAAATACTAACATAAAATATGTTTGGCACGTAAAAAAATATATATAATTAGATTAAAAGAACTTTATATATCCACTCATTTTTAAAGTTTGGGAACCAAAATTTATTAAAGTTTCAGACATAGACATATTCGAATTTCGCATCAAAATTCAAAGATAAAAACATAATTAAAATTCTACCCTTTAAAAAATTATAAAATTAATTTGTTATAACAATAAGTCTATTGAACAAATGAAAAATAGTATTTTTAAAATGTTATAATCATTTATTATTTTATATACCAGTTTACTAAATTCTACCCAACTATATATTTATGATGAATTTGGTTTTGTTTGAAAGAAACAGTCTAGATTCATCAAAACCAATTCAAACTTTTTTATTCAAACTTTTTTAAAGGTCAAATTCTGTGTTTGATAAAACTCAACACAACACTACTCATAATAAAGATTGTATAATGTATAATTTTAAATGTCTTTCTTTTTACTATTAGTAGATGCTAAAACTATTACATATATTACACCAAATTCAATTTTTATGTAATGAATTGACAAAATTGTTTAATTATTTTATAAAAGAAGTGATATGGAAAGAAAACACACGATATAGGTTAAATAGTAAAAAGTGACACGTGAATTAAATATATATTGTTTTGATGTGAATGAGAGACTTTTATTATTTAATGATTCTTAATTTTTGTGTACTATAAATATCAGTTATAGCTTACTCTCATCTTTTTTCCATCTCTCGTTTTAAGTTGACCAAGCCTCCATTAAACAGCAAGTTATTGCTCCATTTGGACCATTCTACTACTCGTTGCTTACTTTAACAACGTTATTTAACAACGGTGTTGCCTCTTTCCAAATAATTTATTGCTTATTGTTAGTTTGTGATACGTGTTTGGCAATCCAATATTGCCCATGGTGACCGGGAATGAAATTTAAACATTATTGTTGTAGGGCTTTATTTTTGTCGTATTTACCCAAAGCCACTCACATTTCCTTATTTATTTTTTTTATCGATAAAGAATAATATATATATATATATATATATATATATAAAAGACACACTTGGAACATCTCAACCCATATAAAAAATAAAACAACTTAAAAGAAGTTGTGCTAGTTCATACACGGAAAACATCATAAAAGCAACAAGTAAGAAAGTGTTAAACAAAAACAGTTTGTTCCCTCACGTGCAAGCTATGTAGTCCAATAACTCAAACATATGATATTAAGGCATTTCTGCTAAATTACTTTACAAAACAATATGTATGCATATGTTGGGTCTACTAGAAACTTCCTCCATTGGACAAAACACTTCATAGCAATTTGCAAAACACCGAATGAAAAAATCTAGACTAGATATAACCCTTGTTTAGTTAACTTTGTAGACATATTTATAATGGGTCGGGCGGGTTAACAGGTTGGAACTCTCAATCCAACATATCTTTTTTAACATGGATTGACGAACTGGCCCGTCAGGCTCAACTCATTTTACCATCCCTAGAAAATAGTTATGTTCATTGTCTATAAGAAGTCAAGCTAGTGAAAACATGTAATTGGTTCTTCAATTCAGTATATCCACATCTAACTAAAATTCAACCTAGCCATGGCCTCTTATAGTTGCACCATTTTTTCCTCTAATCTTTGTTATCTTCTTTTCTTTTGTGGAAATCTCGTTATTAACAGCATGTCCAATCACATTCCAACTTATGTCATAACCCCAACTCCACTTTAACTCTAACCTCTATTGTCAGTCTCACTTACACGATTACTCTCTCTTGTCACTACTTATACCTTTACTTCCATTTGTGATACCACTTCCTCCTGTGTTGTCATTACCCGTGCCTCACTCTCACCTGTGTGACCACTAACTATGTCGAGGAAAGAGTGGGGATACAAGTAATGACGGCAGAGGAAGGAGTGGCAGCACAAGTGAAAGTAGAACCACAAGTAGTGATGACACAAGTGGGAATAAGGCATAAGAGGAAGATGCGACATAGGTAAGAGTGGGAGCACAACTAATGTGTTAGATGGTTCATCAATTTATTGAGTCCATACTGATTTAATTAAGAAAAATAAAAGGAGATTTTTTTATAGGCTCCCGTGGTCTGTGATTTAATCACAGAACAATTGAATGAGAATAATAGAAAACAATATATATATATATATATATATATATATATATATATATATATATATATATATATATATATATATATATTATCAACAATGAAACAAACCCATGGTCTGTGATTGTTCTTCCGAAGCCATCTAACTGCCCTTGTAGGATTTAGAGAGTTGGCCCGCTTTTAACATGTCATCCTGATTCTGAATGAAAAGCTTTACACACTCGGTAAGAGTCGTTGCACTCTTGGATACAGTGAACCTACCTACGGAATGCAAGTAGTTCGTGGGTTTGGTTGGACGTAGACATGACAACAACAAGCTTTAGTTTGATTGGCGTCTTCCTACTTCTTCAAGATTTCTTCTGCACTTCTAAACTACTTTTCAAATTTTAAAAATATTTTTTGACCATTCGATTATAATTGCACAAATATCATTTCCAATATTTCTTCCAGATATCGATATTTGGCGAAGGTCGTGGGCTTTTAGATATCGACATGAAAAAAAATATATATATATATATATATATATATATATATATATTATTAGGGAGAAAAATAATATACTCAAAAAGTATATATTTAATTACTATTTCAACAAAAAGAAATACATAATTTAGTATAATTATGACTATAAAAGAAGTTATACATATATAAAAGATTGTCCATCATTTTTTTTTATATTTTTGAACTCGTCAACAATTAAATTATAACTAAATTTTTCAGTTATTTTCTTTTCAATGTAAATAACCATATTATTTCGAAAATATTCATCTTCCATTTTATTAATGTAGATAGATTCATTCAAAGGTCTTCACATGTTTTTATTTCATTGTTATACGATGAGAAATCATATTGTCCTGTTTTTATCTTCACCAATAGTTTTTCTTTTATCACTTTTAAAAAATGAATTTATTCTTTTGTTTTTCATCACATACCTATTTAAAAAGAAATTTTGAGACAAAAATAATTTATCATAATCTAATAAAAAATTGAGAGACATAATTACTAAAAAAATCCTATAATAATTAAGTCACAATTAAAAATTGACTATAAAAAACCACATAATACATTACTTTTAATTCTATAATCATAAAAATGAATATACAAAAAGGTCATGAGATAAAAAATAGTACTAAATATTAAATAAAATTTTCAGTATCATATGAAACAAGAGGGAGTTATTTTTTTTATAAGAATGAAAGAGAAAATATAAAGAATGAAGACAAATAATAAGTGTCTAACTTCTTTCGTTCAGTAACAAAAAAACATATAAACACAAAAAATGAATATAACATGTGAAAACTAAAAAAAAAACAATGAAAAAAAATATCTTAATAATTTTTTTATTATATATGATTTTTATGTTTTATTATTTATTAGTATTAAATGTTGTACTTTATGAAAAAAATTAAAAATATTTTATTTAATTTTTATTAATTTTAATATATTACGACCTAATTTAAAAAATACATATTATTTACAAAATTTAAAATATATATAATTAAAAAAATTAAATATATATAATTTGAAAAAATTTTAAAAAGTTTGGGGACCGTGCCCCTCCCGCTCCTTAAATCCTACCTCCATTGCCAAACCAAAAACAAGTTTTTTTCGTTAAATCATAACTATCCTTTACTCTTCATAAATTAATGTTAAACCAACTCTAAGAGTATAACCTAAGCTAATTTAATTAAACTGAGTTTACGTGTTATTTTTTTTAAATAATATTTTTGAGAAAACAACAATTTTTAAAATCATGATCTTTGAACAATTATAATTTTATTATTTTAATTCAAAATTATATAATTATAAACCTTTGATTTTATTATTTGAATAAAATTTGAAATATATATAATTTTATATTTTACAAAATCATGATTTTATAATTATGCAATTTTAAATTAAAATATTAAAATTATAAATTATAAAATTTTAAAATAATAAAATAATAAAATGACATGAGACAACAACTGAGTAAGATGACATGGTTAAATAATAATGACGTTACCCACTTAATAGTCACATTACCCCGTTAACAGAAAAAAATAACTGCAAAGATTCAATAGAAAAAATAGATGTATTGATCAGCAGTGACAAATATTGATCTATGATTTTAGGGGTACCAAATCAATACACTCAATATTTATAATTTTTAAGTTGTATTTGATATGGACTCTATTTTAAATAAGTTTTTCTAATTTAGTATTTTCCATTCATTGGATATTTTCATATCATTCAGTTTATTGTATCATGTTCTAAATAATTAATATCAAACTCCTCACCTCTCATATTTTTCTTAATTGATCTTTAGTATTATGCTTCGAGGATGTAAGGGAGTTAAATATGTTTCATTTTTATTACTTTTAAAAAATAAATTTACTTTTTAATTCTCCATCAATAAACTTATTTAAAAAAATTAAGAAATAATTGATAATAATCTAATAAATATTTAGAGAAATAATTACTAAAAGAAAACTCTAGTAATCAAACCACAATTAAAAGCTAGTTTATAAAAAAACATATGAAATATTTTCTTCTTCTTCTATATTCATAAAAAAATAATATACAAAGACTCGTGAAATAAAAAAATACTAATTATTAAATTAATATTTCACTGTCAAGTGAGACAAAAGAAAAAAAAAATTCATCCAAGAATAGAAGAAACCATACGGGGAATGAGAGCAAAAACATTGAGTTTGAGTCTAACTTTTTTTTTTCTTAAAAATAAAAGATAAAAGTGAAAAATGAGTACAATAAACGAAAAAATTAAAAAATAACGAAAAGAAATAAAATATATATTAATTAATTTTTTATTCTTTATTATATTTAATTTTATATTTTATTATTTATTAACATTAAATGTTATGTTTTATAAAATAAATAAAAAATATATCTAATTTCATTTTCATCAATTTTCAATATATGTTAATTTTCAATATATATTGTATATAATTTAAAAAAATTTAAAATATTTAAAAACTTTTTAATGTAGAGAATTTAGAAATTTTAAAAAGGTTTGGGGCTCATGATCCCTTTGTCATTGAGAAGGTTTGTCAATGGTATTGAGTACTCAATAGAAAAAAAAAATTATCAGGGATTGAATTGAAAATTTTCGAATTTATAAAGACTTTAAATATAATTAAGTTTATTATTTTTTGATTAAATTTTAAATTTCTGATAAATTTTAAAATTTTTAATTAAGTTCCTATTAAAATTTTGTGATTTATTGAATCATGAAAATTAAAATATATTTTATCGAGTTTACCATTTAACTTTTCAATTAACTAGATGATATAATGAGATAAAATTGTTATCTTGTCATGTCACCTTTTTTGTTTTCATAATATGTAATTTTATAATTTTATAATTTTATAACTTCTTAATTTTATAATTTTATAAATTTATAATTCAATAATTTTATAATTTTATAATTTTATAATCTTAAAATTTTATAATTTATTAAAATTATGAAAATTTAACAAATATAATTTTTATAATTTTATAAATTTATAGTTCAATAATTTTATAATTTTATAATATTAAAATTTAATAATCTTAAAAATTTATAATTTATTAAAATTATGAAAATTTAAAATTATAAAATTATAAAATACTAAAAATTATAAAAATTGAATAATAAACTCAATCAAAAAATATAAAAATTTAAGTACACAATATAAAATTAAATAGTAACAACTCAATTAAAAATACTCAAATATAATTAAAATTTTATTAAGTTTTAGTTTGTTATTATTAATAATTAGACGTTGATTTATAAAGATTAATTCAATTATAATATAATTACGTTTTTTAAATAATAAAATAAAAAAAATAATTTTATTTTTTAATTGAAAAAGATCGGCAGGCTTTAAATTGTAATATTATTATATCTTTTAAATAATACAATAAATAATAATTTTTAAAAGTACTTTTACTTTTGATTGAAAAAAATCGTTAGTCAAGCAAACCCAATTTATCTGCCGAGTTGGTGAGGCAAGACGACGGGTTAGAGTTAACTAATAACATAAAAGATATCAAACTAATTAATGAATTTCAATCCAATTTATAATCCTATTTTTATCGAAAAAATATTTTAAAAAAGAAAAAAAATATTAAAGCTTTATTTAAAATTTTATCCATCAATTTTTAATGTTATTTTACTAATTCAAAAGTTATTACTTGATGTTTGTGTTTTTACGCTTTTAACATTATTTAATTTATATTTATAATTTCATACTTAACCTTTGTTTTCAAATAAGTTAAGTTCACCCACTACTAGGAATGTCAACTGCAGATCGTGTAGGGTATGGATAGTAGTTCTCCTATACTTTATTTGCTGGATAAATATTTGTTCCATTTTTGTATACGTATCTATATCCGTCGGGTATCTGTTATGCAGGTATCCGCATAATTTTTTAATATCCACGGGTACCCGCAGGTATTTATAAAATAATAAAAATAAATATTTAACAACATATTTTAATCATAAATTCAAATAAAATACAATACATAGCATTCATAAATTTTAAATAAAGTCCAAATAACCCATTTAAATAATGTTGAATGACAGTTTACAAATAAATGATTTTTCTTTTAAAACTAATTGATAAAAAAAATAACTCATTCAAAATCAATATGTTAATATTTTAATCATGTTTTTTTTTAATTTAAATTAGAGTATAGCGGGTACGGGTATTCACGGGTACATATATTATGATACCCGTACCCGTCCCATTAACATGCGCTACTAAAAATACTCGTATCAACTACCTGCGGGTATCCATTTACTTATCCTACCCGTTGCGGGTTTTATCTGCAGATACGGATTTTCTTGACATCCCTACCCACCATTATGTTTAAAATATATTTTATAAAGATGCAAAAATGTAATTTGTTGACATGAAATATGAGCGTCAACATGTAAGGTAAGGTAAGGGTAGTTGTTCTCCTGTACTCTATCCGCTGAATAAATATTTGTCTCATACCTTCATTCATATCCGTGTGGATATTCGTTATGCGGATACCTGCATATTTTCTTTCTATATCACTTTTTAATAAAATAATTAAACATTTTTTTCAATTCATATTTTAAAATTACATCAAAATTGAATTTGGTTAATATATATGTAACAGTTTAAACTCTAGTAATAATAAAAAAAGACATTAAAATTACACATTATACCATCTTTATGAGTATTGTTGAGTTGAGTTTTATCGATCGTACTCGCAATTTGATCTGTAAAAGAGTTTGAATTGGTATTGATAAATCTAGATTGCTTTTTCACTAAATTCAAACCAAACCAAATTCATCATAAATATATGGGTTGAATTTGTAAACCGGTATAAAAAATAATAAATTATTATAACATTTAAAAAATATTATTTTTCATTTATTAATACACTGCAAGTTTATAGTTATAACAATTTAATTTTATATTTTATTAAAAATGTTATCTTTCTAAAGAATATCTTTATAATTTGAGAGTTTAAGCAAACAAGTTATTCATTTTCCTAATAGAGCATATAGAAGATAGGTGAGAGTTGATTAAGATAAATTGATTAATATTCTATTATCACTCGTGGCTTGGCCAAATAAGAACTATTCAAAGAACTGGAATGAGTGAAAAACGAGGTCATACCTAGATGAGACGATGATGTGTGATCTCTTTTACTATATCAACAAATGTGATCCCCACATGTGAAAAGGTAGTGCATTTATAGGATATTGTGAGAAACCCAACCCTCATGACTTTGAACCCCTAACCTAATTACATCATTTTTTATCTAACAATCCAACCTAACGTTGTAGTGAATATTTCTCAAACTTTCCAAGTAAATGTCAAATCACCCTAAACTTAAGGAAAATATAGGTCAACAACACTTTCTTTTACAAAGTTTTAACAAACTTCTTATTTAGATAAAAAAAATATTTATTACTTTATTTTAGTTAAAAAAATTAATCTATTTTAATCCTATTTATAAAACCTGTCTAAATTATCAAAAAAAAAAAATTTCAAAAGATAATTTTCCTAAACTTAATTTCACGAGTCGATTTGGTTATAGTCTAACACTTTTAGAAAAAAGCATCAAAATAGTGCAATTTTGACTATAAAATTATCAAAACGGTATAATTTTTAAAGTATAACAATTTGGTTTGACTTTAGTTTATTGTTTTTTTTTAATTTTAATTAAATTCGTGCCAGTTTGATACCATTTTAGTGTATTATGATATAAATCAAAATTGTATAAGTTTGGTACAACTTAAATTCGTTTTGATTTTTTTTTTAAATTTTAATTGAAGTTATGTCAACTTGGTATGACTTGAGTGTAATGTCGAACCAAATTGACATAACGTTGAAATTACACCCTTTTGTTAATTTTGAAAACAAAATTACATAATTTTAATGCTTTTGCAAACACTCCTCGTTCTTAAATCTCTAAGAAGAACCAACCAAAGATTTCAACTATTAGCAACAATGTACATAAAGACATGGAAGTAGCTTATGAACACTAACTTAACACAAATAATATTTTGATTAACTTACAAAAATAAACTCACCTTATATCCACTTTAATAATATAATAATATATATTATAGTTTTAAATTAAAAAATAAAATGTTTTTACGGGGACAATATATATCCTGTAAAGTATCTTATATGATCATCTGGCTCCAAGGTCTTCACTTCAGGGGTATCTTGTCCTTAACTCTCAAATGTAAGAAGGGGAGAGTGCTTGCAAAAGACACTATGATGCTAAAGTCAATATGAGATACTTGAGTCATATGTCAGAAGAATAACGTAAGCATATGTTTCATAAAATGTGCCTTTTATAGTAGGGTTCAGTAGTCTTAATTTAGTAATTGGTCTTTGATTTTGGTAGTCTTAATTACCTACTAATCATGATTGGTCACGTAATTTGGGGTTATTTTCCTTTGAGATTATTAGATTGACTTGATTGGCTAGCCAGTTCGAGGATATGTTGTCTTACTGGCCAACATGTACCGAGCCAAGCTGTGTATTGGATGGTTCCTCTATGTGGGTGGTTTTTCGTGGCCTTCTTGAGATCTAATGTCCTGGAGAGGATGAGGACAACTAGTCTATGTTTAGGATAAGGACGACTAGTCCTTGTCTTGGACGAGGACGACTAGTCCCTTTTCTAGGATGAGGACAACTAATCCTTTATCTAAGACGAGGACGAGTAGTCTATCACCTTCATTTGGTTGCTATTTATGGTTGTCTGTCGATAAGGACGTGTAGTTTCTTGTCTAGGTCAAGGACGAGTGTCCATCATCTTCCCTAGGGTTGCTTCTTAGGATTGTGTACCCTAAGGGACGAGGACGAGTAGTCCATCAACCCCTAAGTCTTGATGTGTTTACATATTAAAGACTACAAAGTGGTCGTGAAGGTTCTCAGATGCTGACTTTGCGAGTTGTGTGCTTTTTTGCAAAGAAAATTTGCATTTTCTTGGCCTTATAGCCCTATAGGTATAATAGCTCCACAGTCTAGAGGACCGTAAGCGACGAAGAGGTTTGATGTGACATGAAATTTGTAGGGTTTGACTGATGTGACATTGTCAGGTGGCTGTCAGGGTTTTCTCTAGGATCAAGATAGGTTGGGACGTCGAAGAGTTGTGTTTGGTGGGCTTTTTTGGGCTTTGGGCAGGGGTGGGAATTAAAACTTTGTTTTGGCATTCTATAAATGGTGAGGTCTTGGTCATTACATACACACAACTTCTGAGAGCTTCTCGCTACAATTCTCATTTCTCTCCAGAATTCCTGCTCTGTCTCTTTGAAAGTTCAATTACTAGGTATGTCGATTAGTAGTTCTAAAGGGGGGTCGTATAGTAGTCAGCTTTTAAAGGACTCTAGCGATTCTACTTTTAGGATATTAGGAGTTATTGTTGAGGTTATAAGGGAAAATAGTGAGATCCTTGCAGAGGAGTTAGCCGAGGACTCTTTGTTTGTGAGGACTAAGTATGGTTGGGTTCATGAAGAGGTCTAAGTCGTTGCGTCTAAGTTCTATTGGTCGAAGTTGCTGATAACCTTAAAGAAATCACCCCCGAAAGTTTTTTTATTTTTACATTACCCGACCCAAGGGTTTAGTGAAGTGGTTGTCTCTATTAGGGAGGTAGAAATCGTGCTTGTTTTTCGAGTACTCCCAGTCCTTTAAAAATTTCAAAGATGGTTTCTTTAAGGTTGCAGTGACTGAGGCTGGGAGGTCAAATTTTTATGATGATTGTGATCGACCAAAGTTCCTTTTTTACTAGATGAACGACCCCTATAGATGTAAGGATAAAGTGCCTAAGAGCTCATTGTCCACGACGAGTAGGCAAATGTTGAGTTGTTTGAGCAATTTTTTAGGAAGATCTCGGCCAAAAGCATAGTGCAATATTAGCTTTCGCTTAGGCCGACAAAGGATATGTGTGGTGAGTGTACTTTTTGCTGTACTTTGAATTATTTGGCTAATATGAAACAATTTTATTTTTGTAGGTTACATGGCTTAACATGTTGCTAAGGTGGGTAAGAAGGAGGATATCTTCGCAAAGTTGAGAAAACAGATGGTTGAAGTTGCTCAAAAAGAGGGTCGATCCATGGTTCCCAACCTAACCAAACTAGTGGTGGAGACTCACATGTCGGAGAGTGCCATGAAAAAGACCAATCCCTTCTAAGCAAAGGGGGAAAGGGAAACACAAAAGCCAGTTCAGAAAGATAGCTAAGGGTGGTACCCCGGGATCTTCTACTAATGTCTTTAAGCTTGGTAGGCTGGGGGATCCCAGTCTTCGTTTGAGGAAGAGCATTGATCTTAACTTGACAGAGGAAGAGTTGAAGATAGTGGATTTCATGGATCCCTATGTCTCTATGAAATCCTTGATTGAGTTCCAGGCATAGACTATGGTGATGAGCTGGAGGGTAACAACTTTACTACAAAGAGAGTTGGTTTATAAAGAGAAAGAAAGGAAGGTTGTGGAGGATCTCGATGTCGTCCAAAAGAAGTCTAAGGAGGAAAAGGCAGAATATGAGAAGAAGAAAAAGAAACTAGAGGATGAGCATGCCAAGAAGCTGAAGGAGTTGAAAACTCGATGCGTTGATTACGAAAAGTAGCTCAAGGAAGTTGACAATGACCTTTCACAAAAGGATGGGATTGTAAAAGAAGCTGAGGTCGAGATATCTAGCCTTTACCACCATGTAATTACCGAACACGTCAAGGGCTTCCAAAATGCTTTGAGACAGAAAGATTACCTATACAAGGAGGTATCCATCGAGTGTTGTTTAAACATCGAGTGTTGATCACCAAGGTGACTGCCCAAGCTTGGGAGCTAACTCCTTCATGAAGGAAACCTCCATGGCTGATCTTCAAGGATGGAAGCTAGAAAAACACAAGAAATTCTATAAATAAAAGGTATGTCTATGTTATTTTCATGCTGATTTTGTAAATCATTTTAGAGAGAGAAACTCCATTGTCAACTTTAGTTTCTATTGTACATCTTTGTAAAGGTATGGAAGGAGGAAGACTACTCCATGTTCTTCTAGTATACATCATCATAAGTAGCTAACTTCTTCTCTAGTTGAGATTGGATGTAACTTCTAAACTCTCTATACTACACTTGATTATATATTTATTATGTTCTTGTTTTATGTGTTGGTTATTTGGTTTGCTTCTATTGCTTTGGTGACTTGGCCAATCATTATACCTCATTGACACTAGTTGCAAAGACATCTGGTCTAGTATTTAGATCCAATCAAATTTCCTAATGCTTGGAATATACTATACATGGATATACGATTTTAGTTAGTTTAAAGAGTCTTGTTCTTAATGTAAGGGTTCCTCTAGTTGGATGGTAACATCTTGTGTTTGACACTTTTAGGTTCTAACTCTCAAACATGAGGCTAGAATTACAAGTAAGCGTACTTTCAAGAACATTAAAATAAAGGACATAATTTATTGATTATTAAGGGCAATGCAGTTTGTAAAACCCGAGAAAATTAAATAATCAAATAAATAATTATTTAATAAATGCGGGTAGTAGAAGCCTTTATGACATTTAATGTTAATTATTGTGACATGGAAAGGTACTAGCTCAAATAGTTGAGAGTATTTTGATTGTGTGAAAGGACTTGGTTCGAGTCCTATGTATGTCATTTATGTGTTATTTGATTTATTATTAATTTTAATAATATGCATGATTATGTTGGGTGATAACATAATTATAGAATTAGAGAAATTAACATAAACATGACTTGGCTGAATTGGTTGTGCCTTGACTTTGGAATTGCAGGGGTGTGTGTTCAAATCCCTTTGGGACTGAAAAACTGTGAGAGTGGTGAAGAGCACGAATTTTGAGTGGAAAGGTGACTTTGGAATTGAGAGCAAAGTTGCATTTTTGTTTTGGGTGAGCAAAGGAAGGTTCTTAGGTACCACAAAGCCAAAGTTAGACAACCATTAGAAGCAAGGGTTTCCTGCATCTCGCCTAAGCGAGAAATCAAAAGTTGAGAAGTTTGAGTTGGGCATCTCGCTCAGGAGAGAGGTTCTCGAGGCTCGCCTAAGCGAGACTTCGTAAGTGAGCCACTATAGCACGCTCGCTCAGGCGAGAAAGCGAGAAAGCTTAGCCTAAGCGAGACAAGCCTGATCGCTTAAGCTAAGACTTCTAGCCTAAGCAAGTTTAGTGTAGTTTGTGTGTATTGTTTGTACTCTTTGATGCTAACGTGGATCAAGAGATGTTGTGCCATGAGCGGGTAGGTTCATGGATGGTTGTTAACATGTGATGGTATGAGCGGGGAGGTTCATACCCAGTTACTCTCATGTGAGGATACGAGCGACGTAGGTTCGTATGTTTCGTGCTCACATTTGAGAGATGCTGCGTGCGAGGAGGTACATGGCTGGTGCATCACATGTGTTAGACTACGGGCGGGCATGTCCACAGAGTAGGACTACGAGCGGGAAGGTTCGTAGAGGCAAGACCACGAGCGGGCAGGTTCGTGTGAGCATCATGAATCTTGATTCCATGGCTAAATTATGTTGTGTGTTGGGAAGGTTGAAAGGCCTTGGGGTTAAAGGTCTTAACCAAGAACTAACTAGAATCGAACAAATTGGTGTGTCGTCTTTATTTTGCATATTATATGTTATTTCATTATTTATAAGCTCACCCTTTTTGTTTGTGCTTGGCGATGATCGTGTAATTCTTTACACGGGAGCAGTTGATGATGCAGGTGATGCTACTAATGCCTGAGACAGAGAAAAGGGCTAGCTTGGGTTGAAGCTAGGGACTTATTATGTCGTTACTATTTTATTCTGATTTTTTTTGGAAAATTGTAAACACCTTAATTACTTTATTTGAGTAACTTTGACGCATTCAATGATTTTTTTTTCCGCATTGGAAATAGTAAAAGTTTTGACGTTAGATATTTATTTCTTATTTTCTTGATTTTAATTAAGTAATATCTGGTAGGGATGTTACACAGTTGAGTGAAGGAAGCCAAGTTCAATCCCAACGTCTTTAATCATCATCACTTCTCTCAATTTTAATTTCAATTTGTTTAATTTATCAAACCAAACCTTTACTATTGTTTCATTGTCAAACTTGAAGTATATTATAGATTACTAATTTAATTACCAAATCCTTCTCGATACGATCTTGTGTTGCTACAATTGACCAAATGCAATTGTTGGACATATTTACACAACTATAACTGGGTGGCAACAACTCTTCTCCCACTGCCGACCCCACAATGGATGAGGGCATGATTAATGTTGAAGATGCTACTAAGGAATATGTTTTAATAAATATTGTATGCTTTGTTCGTTGCTGGCCTACTATATTATGGCTGTGTTTTGTAAATCTCTTAGAAAATTTAATGAAAGCATTGGTTTGGTCATTGGGGTGAGGAAATTCAAGATAAGAGGGTTCGACCACTACCACTTAGATTAATGATTGGGAACTGCAAGGTAAGAGGGTTTGACCAGTACCACTTAGATTAGTGGCTGGAAACTACAAGATAAGAGGATTTGACCAGTACCACTTACATTAGTTGTTGGGATTTGCAAGATAAAAGGGTTCAACCAATACCACTTAAATTAGTGGTTGAGAACTAAGTACTAAAGTGAAGGTAACAACAAATAACAAATGTGTGATGGTAACCTCTCGTTTGTTATTGATATGAGTGCTTTGTTAAAACCTTCCTAGCTAAAACCCTTCTTAGGAATAAAAAGTTTGGGTAAGGAAAGAGTAAACATGGGTTACAAGTTTAGATTGATGAAAATAAAAACTTCAACTATAGTAGAACTCCATGTGGGACACGTTCTAGGTGTTTGGGACGGGTTCCCCAAATAATTTCTTTAGCTTGTAATCTCCCTTGCCGACATCGTCTAGTACCTTGAAAGGACTTTCCCAATTTGTTAAGAACTTGTCATCCTTTTTTTTCGCGTTTGCTAGTAATGCGCGAAACCATATCTCCTTTATGAAATGACCTTGGATTGAAATTATATCTTTTGGATGTTCTCTGCTTAGTCGCCACCTTATGGGGACAATATGTATCCTGCAAAGTCTCCTAAATGATCCTCTTGAATCCAAGGTCTTAACTTTAAGGGTATCCCATCTTCAACTTCTGAATGCAAGAAGGGGAGGGTGCTTGCAAAATCAAATCTAATGCTAAAGTCAATCCGAGATGCTGGAGTAAGATGTTAAAAGAATAATGTAAACATACGTTTCGTAAAATATGCCTTTTGTAGTAGGGTTCATGGGCCTTACCTGGTTTGGCTTTGATTTAGTAGTCTTAATTACTTACTAACCATGATAGGTGACATGATATGAGGTTATTTTCCTTTTAGATTATTAGAATGGCTTAATTGGCTAGCCAATCCAATGACATGTCATCTTATTAGGCCAACATGTACTCGGTTAGACCGTGTACTGGATGGTTCCTCTGGGTGTGTGGTCTTTAGTGGCCTTCGTAGGATATGGTGTCTTGGAGAGGACAAAGACAATTAGTCCTTTGTCAAGGGCGAGGATGGCTAGTCCTTTGTCTGGGACGAGGATGACTAGTCCTTTATCTGGGATGAAGACGATTAGTCCATCATCTTCCTAGGGTTGCTTCTTATGGCTATCTATCTTAAGGGACAAGGACATGATGTTTCTTGTCTAGGTAAAGGATAAGAAATCCTTCATCTTCCCTAGGGTTGTTTCTTAGGACCGTGTACCCTAGGGAACAAAGACTAGGGGTGACAATGCGGTCGGGCTTGGTCCGTTTAAGCTCGACCCGCACTTGTCCCACACAATGCGAGCCCACGGGCCAACCCATTTTTTTTAATTCTTATGATAAAACTTTCAATGCTAAAAAACTTGGAAAACTTTGACAAGTTTACAAAATTAAGCAAAAACTTTGGGGAGTTGGATGATAAATTGATAATTCAACATTTTCATCATATTCACATTCATACGTTAATGTACACGATGTATTCTTCAAATTTTAACATATTAAAAAATATATAATACTTTTCTTTTCCATCCATACAAGAATTTGGAACGTTAATACAAGAGTCCAGAAAAAGAAGTAATTGATATACACAAATGCAAGTTTTTTTTTTATGCGGGCTTGTAGACCAGCCTGTCCAGGCCGCGAGCAACCCGCGCAGGCTACGGACTTCTGCGGACTGAGCCACTACAAGCCTATGGGTTTATTATCTTAGCGCACCCTGCATTATTTTTGCGGACCTGCAGGCCGACCTGATGGCCAAGGCTATATTGCCACCCCTAACAAAGACAAGTAGTCCATACAATAAATATAATTAAAATATTATTATTTTGAATTATTAAGTTATTATCACTAGTGGAAAAAGGGGAATCTATGATGACTTATAATGACAGGTATAAGCCACCTATCATACTAAGTTGACTGGTGGCATTTTTGTAATAAAAGTAACAATTATTATGACTGGTAAAAAGGGATTTATTATAATAAATGAAAAGGGAACATTTATTATGACAGGTGCAGTGGACCTATCATAATAGATGGACGCGGTGGCAAAATTGAAATTATGTTAAAACTATATTATGATAGATTTAGAGAAACCTATCATAATATCTTCAAATCCCTAATTTTTTCCTTCATTCTTTTCTCTTTCTCGTCTCCATTCTTTCTCCATAATTATACTTTCTTTCTCAAACAGTCATGTTACCTACTTGTTTCACGTTGTCATCGCCGTTCCGTTCGTCGCTCCGTTCGTTGTGTCGTTCGCTATGTCGTTCGTCGCTCCGTTTGTTGCGTCGTTCGCTATGTCGTTCACACACTGTTCGCGCGCCGTCCGGTCGCCGTCCACGCACCGTCTGCGAGCCATTCGCTCGTCGTTCGCGCACCGTTCGCTTGCCATCCGCTCGCGTCCGCTCGTCGTGTTTGCAATGTGACTCCAACGTTGTGGTGTCGTGACCCTCTTCGCCTTCATTTATGTGCAAAATGGCCGCCGCACTTGCCAATGCCGACAACCACACTCAGGCAACTATCTCCTATCAATTTTTTTTTCAATTTTTCAAAAAAATATGTATGAACATAAAATTAAATGAGGAATCTGATAAAAGTGTGTTTTTGTTACAATTTAATTCATGCGACACTTGTGTGCTTGGATGCTTTGGAGAATGACAATGCTGGTTTTGAAATCAAAGATGCCAATAACGATGATGATGAAGCTTCTCTCGACGAATAGGATCAATGTTGGGGTTTCTTTACTTTTTTTTTTCCTTTTGTTTCAGAATTTTATTAGGCAAAACATCTTTATGTATATATAATTTGATAGAGTAAGTCTTTTTTGGATAAAGTAAGTTAATGAAATTCTTTTATTTGAAAATTGTATATTGTTATATTCAGGTAATACTATTATGGATGGAGAAAAATTGAAAAAAATTAAAAAAACACTCACTTATTATGTTAGGTGTAGAAATACCTATCATAGTAAATTAGACTTATTATGACATAGTACATAGAAAAAGCGTATTTTTTATGACTCCTGCAACTATGATGCCAACATACATGTCATAATAAGTCCTTTTTACCTGTCATAATAAACTCTTTTTACACTAGTACATTTTTTATTTACTGAGTATCAAAATATCATTACTCGACCTTGATATATATATATATATATATATATATATATATATATATATATATATATATATATATATATATATATTTTTTTTTTTATTTAGATTTATTTTATATATATAATATATATATATTATATAT
>Ga0214545_1006035_pt1 | contig 21399 bp, 17 predicted proteins | sample CNSS4metaG_FD_160064 | JGI IMG/M metagenome (GOLD analysis project Ga0214545, IMG submission 160064) | Root nodule microbial communities from cowpea collected in UCLA plant growth center, Los Angeles, California, USA - CNSS4 | ecosystem: Host-associated > Plants > Roots > Nodule | place: USA...
AAAAGTCTATATATATATATATATATATATATATATATATATATATATATATATATATACCGTGTCCTGCGTCTTATATTTTTTTATATCTTTTTCAAATTTAGTCGTATCTCCATGTATTTCTTTTAACTTAGCAGTATCTCTGTGTCGTGTCCATATCCGGGCTTAGTAGTTTGTAATTCTTTGTAAACTTTGGCAGCTTTTAACCCACTACGGATCAGATTAGGAGGTTCACTTGAAGATCAGATTATTTACCAATTTGGAGAACAACAGGAATGCTCCCTTATGGAAAAGCAAAGTGATGGTCTCTTTGGATTCAGCAAAGGATGCCTTACCAGAAAGAGATGGGATGAAGTTAATGATTTTCTTAACAAAACTGGGTATTAATTTAACACCCTTTTGCTCAATGTCATTATGCATGTTTCTATAAGTAATCATCTCACATGTTGTTTTTCTGTTTTGCAGAGTGAAATTCACTTTTGGGTTGAATGCCCTAAATGGAAAGGAAAATTCTATAGAGGACAAGGAAAACTGGGTAGGAGACTGGGACCCAACAAATGCCTTAAGTCTCATGGAGTACTCAATTTCAAAAGGATACAAAATTGATTCATATGAATTAGGTAGCTAAAATAAAACCCTTTGCAATGGAAGCTTTTAATGTTTTCTTTGATTCATTCATTATATCATGGTGCTTATTATTCAGGAAATGAGTTATGCTCTGGTGGGGTAGCTGCCAAAATAAACAGTGTTCAATATGCTAAAGACATAACTCAACTCAGAAGTTTAGTTAATTTGCTTTACCGAAATGCCAATACAAAGCCAAAGGTGCTAGGCCCTGCAGGTTTCTATGATAAAGAATGGTTTGATAGCTTCTTAGATAATGTTGGACATGGTGTGGTTGATGGAGTCACCCACCACATTTACAACCTTGGTCCTGGTATTTATATATATACATTCTCCTATATACATGCATGTCTTTCTCATTGTTTTCTAACTAGCCATTAATCTAATGAAGGTAATGATAAGGATCTTATTAACAAGGTTCAAGACCCATTTTATTTAAGCAAAATTGCTCAAACATTCAAAGATGTTTCAGAATCGGTGAAGGTGTTCACTCCACGGGCAGGAGCATGGGTTGGGGAATCTGGTGGAGCATTTAACAGTGGTGGCAAAAATGTGTCAAATACTTTCGTTAATGGCTTTTGGTCTGTCTAATTTCAACCAATTCAGTTCTTTTCTTCTTTTATTCTTTGTTTTTTTCATTGACATGATGATATGAATGTGTTTTGGATGAGTATACCTAGGTACTTGGACCAGCTTGGCATGACAGCAACCTTCGACCACAAGGTTTATTGCAGACAAGCACTAGCTGGAGGAAACTACGCTATGCTAAACACCACAACCTTCATTCCTAACCCAGATTATTATGGGTAATTCATCATATATAGTGTGTACATAATCATCAAGATTTTATATTAATCATGCACAATAATATAATGACAAAGTTTAGGTTTACATGATTTACATATCATATACGTATCATATCATGTCTGTGTATTATGTGACGTATCAGATACACCGTATCTGTGTATTATATTATCTTTCTAACTGGCATGCCTTTGTTTTGTTCAGAGCACTTTTGTGGCATCGGCTTATGGGAAGAAATGTGCTTTCTGTTTCTCATGAAGGATCTTCATTGTTGCGTGCATATGCTCATTGTTCAAAGAAAGGGGTAATCATTGACAGAAAACAGTAACAAATTGAAAGAAAAAGAAGTTTCTATGTTCTGTAACTAATGGCATTTTGTTGTTGGTTGACCTTGGTTCTTGTGGTTGATTCTTTTCAGCATGGCATCACTGTGCTGCTCATAAACATGTCCAATTCCACAACTTTCAGAGTATCTCTGGTGAATGAGATGCACCCAGATAAAGAAAGAGGATCATCTGAGACAGACACAATGAGAGAAGAGTACCATTTGACTCCAAATGATGGCAACATTCAGAGTGAAGTGGTGTTGTTGAATGGAACTCCATTAAAGCTCACACAGTCTCTACACATCCCAGAGATGAATCCAATGCTGGTTGATCCATCTTCCACAGTTAAAGTGAAGCCTAATTCCATTGTGTTTGTGCATAGCAAGAGTTTCCGTGCACCAGCATGTAGTTAATTAAGTAGCATGCACATACTTGTTCATAGTTTTAGAATCCAAAATCATGTCAATTTCTTTAGGTTTTTCCTATGACCTTAGTCCCTTTAAATTTCATTGTCTATTAGGGTTTCTCTTTCCTAGTTTTAGAATCCATTTCTTTATGTTTCTTTCGTTTCCATTGCACTAGAGAAAATGGAAGAAAGGAAATAATGTGAAGAGAAAATTAATTAAATGAACATATCATATATCATTTGTGTTGATCACGTAGTTACTTAGTTCGACATCTAATTATTATGCGGTTTTATATATTAATATTTTTATAATTTGGTTAATAACATTATATGTAAAGCTCTATTACACAATATATTAGTAGAGAAGGGAGGTTTTTATCATCATGTGACAAGATTATCTCATTTTCTTAGAAAAGAATCTTAGTTTAAACAAACAAATAATTGTTGTACTCGATATTATTATTATTTAGTTATTGTTGTCATTCGTGATTTAAAATATTCTAAATTAATTAATATTACAATTGGTTTGGTTGATTGATAATACAATAATTATATGATTCATTAATAATACTAAATATAATAAGTTGGTTTCAATAAATTTTAATAAAGAACTATTTTAGGCAAATGCATCTTTTAAAATTTGAATGTATATATGCCTAAAGTACAAATGCTTTTCTATTTTTTATTAATAAAAATGGATAAGTATAACAATTATTGTAACAATTAATCCAATTAGCACCCTAGTACTATTGATGATGATCAAACTAAAGTTGAAATCTACTTGATTTCGGGGTAATGTTTCAAGCGACTTCTCCTGCACCTCCAAAGGTTAGGTTTCTCATGTACCTCCAAGTGTCATACTTTACTATTATTATAACTTCATCTAAGGTTGTTGTGCTAATTAATTAATAAAAGTTATGGTGACATGTGTTTTTAACGAAAACAATGCACCTCCAAACTTCTTTTTTCTGTTCTGAATAGTTGATATACCCTGCATCTCCAATTTTTTTTTTTTCGTTCCATTGTGGTCTGTGCTCTCCACAACGACGCTTATTCTCTAACACATTTTGCGATTGGACGTGGTCCTGGTATCCTGAGGTCCCTCTTCCAACCTCTTATTTTCTGGTCCCTCCTCCAACATCTCAGGATTTGTACCCTCTTTCAATATCGTGGTTTTCTACTATCTTTTTGTTTAACTCCAACAAATTAGTGTTGCATTTGTATTTCATTATTTACATTTCATTGCACCTTATTTTGAATGACCGATAAATGTCGTTGTTGTTGGTTGACTGTTTATTTGTTTCTAAAATAATCATCAAAGTACCAGTTGTCAGACATCTGATATTTATATTATATAACTGGATGTCGACTTCCGTTAAAAATATCATAGTTTAGTATAAATCAGATGTTGACATTCGTTAGTTTTACGTACCAGTTGTAGACATCCGATATGTATTTTATAAAAAGATTAGTTGTTGTGAATCGGAGGTAGACATCTAGTATCTACTGAATCCGCATGTGGACATCTTGTGCATTCTACAAACTAGTGTTTGATTTATGTTTTTTCTATTTTTTGTATGTTTTTAAGAAAACGATTTAATAATTATTATCTTAATTTATTTTAATTATTTAATAAATGTGTTAAAAAAATAAAAAAACAAATTTTAAAAACCAACCGGATGTCGACATCTGTGTTTTGCTTGAACTGAATGTGGACATCCGGTGTGAACCAAAAACGGATGTGGACATCCGTAGTACAATTAATTTTTAAACATCAATTTGTTTTTATTTTATTTTGTGATACAATGATTTGATAAACCAAGAATGGTAATTTTTTTTACTTAAGATAAAATTTTAATAATTATTATATTTTTAAATTTAATTAATTATTATGTTTTTAAAAAAAATTAAGAAAAGTATTTAAATACTAATCGAATGTGGACATTTGGTGTAGTGTTGGAAAGGGATCTCATTTTAGATATATAAATATTTATTTAGTAAGTTTAGTTGTTTATTTTCTATACATATGTAATTATAAGTAAATCATTTTATTTTTTACATTATTAATAATAAGAAAACATCGGATGTGGACATCCAGTGTAGTGTTGGCAACGAATATCAATTTGAAAGCTGAATGTCCACATCCACAAGTCATGACATTTTTTTTAAAAAAATTTAAATAATTTTTGGCCTTTGATATATATTATTTTAGATATATAAATATTTATTTAGAAAGTTAGTTGTTTATTTTCTATACATATGTAATTATAAGTAAATAATTTTTTTTACATTTAAAATTGATAATAAGAAAACACCGGATGTGGACATCTAGTGTAATATGAAAACATATCTCAATTTGTAAGCCAGATGTTCACACCCGCAAACCATAATATTTTTTTTCTAATTTTTCATTTTAAATAAATTGTTGGCCTTTGATCCTGTTTATCAGTCTATATTATTTTATATACATAAATGTTTATTTAGGAATTTATTTGTTTATTTTGTATACATATGTAACTATATGTAAATAATTTATATTTTGACGTTATTGTAATTAAATTTTTCATTAAGAAAACATTGGATGTTTACATCCGCAAGTCATTAATCTTTTTTTAATTTATCATTTGAACTAATTTTTGATTTTGTTTATTATATTTAATATTTTCCTTTCGACTTTTTGTTAATAAATTGTAGGTGATTATAATTATGGAAAATTATCAATTGAGTTATTTGAGTTTTATGGATTCTTAAGTAAATTTTAGTTTGGTGTCAGACTTTTCTTATTTCGTTCATGATATATGCGAGGAAGATTATACCTCTAACTTTACAACCTATTAGATTTTTCCCACACATGAAGATTTAATTAAGTGGGTTAGGGGGTGACTTTTGATCTTGGTTTCGTTGTTATTATTCTAAGATCCGATAAATATAATGGACAATCCTGAAGAAGACCTATGTATTATTAGGCTGTTAAAGGGGTGGAAAATATAGAAAATACAAATCTGATACGGAACCCAGTTTATCTGGCACAAAAAAATATGAGTGTCCATTTAAATTGAGAGGCAAACACATCTCTAAAAGGGAGGGGTGGGTGTTCAAGTTAATACATGGTTACCATAATCATGATTTGTCACATACTCTAGTTGGTCACCCATTTGTAGGTAGGTTGAAGTCAAGTGAACATTCGTTGTTTGTTGATATGACTAAAAGTCAAGTCAAACCTGCAAATATATTTCTCACTCTCAAAGAAAAAAATGAGTGTAATGTGACCACTATGAAGCAAGTATACAGTGCAAGATACATGTATAAACGATCATTGAGAGGTTCGAGGACCGAGTTACAATAGTTGATGGTGATGTTAGAACGTGATAAGTATATCCATTTTAGTAGATGTGTCGATGAATCTGAGGTGGTTAACAACCTTTTCTGGACACATCCTGATGTGGTGAAGTTTTTAAATGCATTTAATATTGTGTTCTTAATGGATTGTACTTACAAAACCAAAAAATATTGATTGCCTTTGCTTGAGATTGTTGGTGTAATGTCAACAGGATTAACTTTCTCAGCCACATTTGCATTTTTATCAAGTGAAAGACAAAATAATTTCACTTGGGCTCTTGAAAGGCTAAGATGTCTCTTTATGACATCTAAGGATGGTCGCCAGGTTATTGTTACTGACAAGGATCCGACTTTAATGAATGTTATTGACATTGTCTTCCCTAAATGTTATCATTTTCTTTGTCGTTTCCATATTCAAAAAAATGTTCAGGCAAAATGCAAAATGTTAGTGAATTTTATTGACGCATGAGATGTTGTGCTGCAAGCATGGGAAATTGTAATGGACTGTGAAGATGAGTGTAAGTTTACCGATTGTGTTAATTGCCTTCAACTTGTTTGTCAATCATGGCCTCTATTTTTTGAATATCTTAATGACTCGTGGATCATTTCTTGTAAGAAATATTTTGTGAAGGCCTAGACAAACAGAATTTTGCATTTAGGAAATACAACATCAAACAGGTATGTTTGTATCTCATATTCAATAGTTTTTATTCATATATGGTTTATGTGATGTATTGTAAAATTTGTATCAGGGTTGAGTCTGCTCACTAAAGCCTAAAGAAAGTTCTTCGAAGTAGTATGGGAGACATATGCTCGTGTTGGGATGGAATTCACAACGTCATTATCCTGCAACAAAACGAAATAAAGACGTCTTTCGAAAGAAGTCTTAATTTGACTAGTGATTCTTACAAGGTATTGAGTTATAAAAGATTGGTGGGATATGTATCTAGATATGCCTTAGGACTCCTTGCTCCGAAGTTAGAAAGAGTTAAGAAAATAGGATTTGATACTAGTCGTTGTGGTTGTGTTTTGAGACAAACATATGGTCTTCCATGTGCTTGTGAATTAGCACAATATGACCCTGGGATGATTCCTCTGCAAGAAATTCATATAATGTGGACTAGGTTGACCTTCTCAAATGTTTCCTCTTCACAATCGCAAGGACAATTATCTATTCAAAGGAAACTTGATATGGTGCTCAATCATTTCAAAGACGTTGACATTGCAGGAAAAGTGACCATCAAACAGAAATTACTTGACATAGTTTGCCCTTTGATGACATTGTAGTTACTGCCAGCGAGTAAAAATTAAAATGAAAGGTTCACATAAAAGTCAACAAAGCGTGATCTCTCATATTTCGGACATGTTGACACCTTCATTGAGACTTCAAGATATGACACATTTGTTGTAAAGAAAGAAGATAAATTGAAGGTCAAATGTCTAATGCAAGAAAAGAGAATACCCATGTTTGATGTTTTATATCTTTGTAAGGAAATTTAAAACTAAATAATAATGTTTTTTTATTCACATTGTTAATAATTAACTCTTTCAATTTTATATTCATAAAATATCCTTTAAATTGATGCTTTAAAATTTTAACTTAGTTTTCATTATTTATTTAATGTAAGATATAGTTCACATATTACTTTTGACTAAAATAAAAATTTAAGTGTTATTTGGTTAAAATATAAAACTGTAAATTTTATATTAAAATTAAAAAATAAAAAGTACATGAGTATCATTTAATTAGTTGTGAAATGTGCTAAAAATAGAATTTCTCTCTAAAAGTTAACATATTTCTCTTGAACATGTCCTCTCTTACAACAACTATTGCTTAAATAGTAGTATATTGTTTTCAAATAGATTAACAAACTATCATTTATCATTATATGTAGATTGATGGTAGATAATAGAGTGAAAAGAGATAAAGGCTAGAGGAAATTGATCCATTGTATGATTTGCAAAATAAGAATGGAACCTGATCCTTCTGGTTCCATTGCTTTATCCAATTTTTGTTTTCCCTGAAATTGGGATGCAGTGAATGAAGTAATTGCACCATCTCATGTCAAGTTGCAGCAAGAGATGCTTAGTACTATTGGAGAAATGCAAGAACATGAAGCATCTCAAGCAGGCTCATGCACAGGTATTCATCACTGGTCTTCACACCAACACCTTTGCCCTAAGCAGGCTTTTGGCTTTCTGCTCCCATCCTCATCATGGAAGCCTCATCTATGCATGCAGACTCTTTCAACACATTCACCACCCCACTCTTTGCATATGTAACACTCTCATCAAAGCTTTTCTCCTCAAAGCCAAGTTCTATGACACCCTTCATGTCTTCACCAAGATGCTGCAAAGTGGTCTTTACCCAGACAACTACACCATCCCTTATGTATTGAAGGCCTGTGCTGCTCTTCATAGTTGTTCTTTGGGGCAAATGGTTCATGGGTACAGTTCAAAATCTGGTCTTTTGTTTGATATCTTTGTGGGTAACAGTTTGATGGCAATGTATTCTGTGTGTGGGGATGTTGTAGCTGCACGGTACGTGTTTGATGAAATTCCTAGGCTGAGTGCAGTGTCTTGGAGTGTGATGATATCGGGGTATGCAAAGGTGGGTGATGTGGATTCAGCTAGGTTGTTCTTTGATGAAGCACCTGAGAAGGATAGGGGAATTTGGGGTGCCATGATTTCTGGGTATGTGCAAAATAGTTGCTTCAAGGAAGGACTTTATTTATTTCGTTTGTTGCAGTTGACTGAAGTGGTGCCTGATGAATCTATATGTGTGAGCATTCTTTCTGCTTGTGCTCATTTGGGGGCTTTGGATATTGGCATTTGGATTCATAGATACTTAAATCGAGCAGCGGTGCCATTGAGCATTCGTTTAAGTACTAGTTTGTTAGACATGTATGCCAAATGTGGGAATTTAGACTTGGCTAAAAGATTGTTCGATTTAATGCCGGAGAGAGACATTGTGTGTTGGAATGCCATGATTTCTGCCATGGCTCTGCATGGAGATGGTGCAAATGCACTCAAGCTATTTTCGGATATGGAAAAGGCTGGGATGAAGCCGGATGACATAACATTCATTGCTGTTTTCACTGCTTGCAGTTATTCAGGAATGTCACATGAAGGTTTGCAGTTGCTATATAAGATGTGTAGTGTGCACAAAATGGAGCCCAAGAGTGAACATTATAGTTGTCTAGTTGACTTGTTAAGCAGAGCCGGGCGTTTTGAAGAAGCTATGGTTATGATGAGAAGAATAAGCAACTCAGGGAATGCCTCAGAAGAGACATTGGCTTGGAGAGCCTTTCTGAGTGCATGCTGCAACCATGGACAAGCCCAACTAGCCGAACGAGCAGCTGAAAGACTCTTACGGTTGCAGAATCATAGTGGGGTCTATGTTTTACTTTCTAATATATATTCAGCATCTGGGAAGCACAGTGACGCGAGAAGGGTGAGGGATATGATGAGAAACAAGGGGGTGGACAAGGTACCAGGTAGTAGCTCTGTGGAGATTGGTGGAGTAGTGAGTGAGTTCATTGCTGGCGAAGAAACGCATCCAATGATGAAAGAAATACACTCAGTTTTGGAGAAAATGCATCTGCAGCTACTAGATTAGAATCATTAGATTATAAAGTAAGTTATTTCGACCATTTCCTTTAGCTGTATGACTTATATGGAACATCAAATCTAGTGTTCCATCAACAACTTCTAGGCCTTGTCGTTTAACTCAGGGAAAATGGATGTTGGAGTTGAATTCTGAAACTGAAATGTTCATCAGACTAAAGAAAAAGAACTAAATTCATTTGTGAAATTTATAGATCCATTACACTTCAGTAGTTGAAATTCAATATAATAACCATTTTTAGACTTATGACTTTAGTTTTAATTTCTACTAAAAACAGTTCACATAAGAAATTTGTCAAAACAAACTTTAAAATGTTCTTTTAATGTTTGTTTCAGGTTAGTTTTTCTTTAAAAAAAAATACAAGGTTTTGAATATGTTTGGATAACTTACTAAAATGATGCAATCAGAAAAATACAGTACAATTAGGTTAATACATAATGATACTTGTAAGCTTAGGCAGCTTAATCCAGACTATACTTTCCTTTTCTGAGTATATGCCAAAATGAAGCAAATGCTCTCATTAGAGTCCAACAGGGATTCATTTTCATTTCGTGCATAGTAACACTCTTTTACTGAAAAATATGTAATATCATTCTTCAATTTTGAAGCTGATAACAAGAGTTCATGACTATATATTACAACTTGTTGGAAACGTGGAAAGCTCTTAAATAGTAAACTAAAAACGACTGTTTATTACCACAAGACAGATTAGACAAAATTGAATTACCTATGTGGGTATTTCATTGAGGTAATTAGAGGAACAAGTTTTTTTCAATAATTATACAAGTACAGTTCCTGAAAAATTATAAATATTTAGAGCTTTTATTAAGCAAGGAAGTCTGAATCAGAAACTTCAAGCACTTTATGAAAACCAATGGGGTTGACACCAGGCCGGAATGCATTTCCTTCCAGATACCTGCCATGAGCATAGAAAAATTCTCAGTTCTTAGAACAAGATAATTGGTGATCTGCACAACTTTGTGGGAAACTCACATTTCTTTCAAAAATAGATGCTTGTAAAAGGGATCGGGAATTCTCCCTGAAAACTGATTGTGATCCAAATACCTGAAAAAGAGAGCAAAAAACATCTTGAAATTGTTAAAAACTTCACAAAAATGACAACCGAGTTTCATGGAAGTATTTGAAAACATATTTATCAATCTTACTAGTAAAATGGAAAGGAAAGGAAAGTTCAAATTTTTCATTTTTTACAGAAGATTAGAATTCTGAGCCAAGTGTGTATAGTATTGAAGCTCACAGCAGCATATTAAAGACCATAGTTTTCCAGCGAGAATTAATAAATGAAAGCAAGTAAAGCATGTGTTTCTAGTTCTTAAATTGCATTAGAGAACTCTGCCTAAAAGACAGGGTTTATAAGTCTCAAAATAAAAAAGGGTAGACGCTCACATCAATTTCTATATGACTTATATACTCTGATCTGATGTTTCAATATAGCCCACACCATTGGATTTTCTGTGATGTATCCGGTTACAATACAAAAATCTTTTTCTTTTGTCGGTAAACAAATAGAACAGCAACAATAACTTTATCCCAGTAGGTGAGGTTAACTATGTAGATCAGATAATGCTGTTGAACTCAGTGAACAACCAAATTGTATAAACTAATAAACTTTACCATTATCCATCTTACAGGCTTCTTTTACCTCAAAACTCATTCTACACAATAAGCCAAATTTGTTCGACCACTTAATTTTCTAATTCTTCCATGCTACATATAAATACTTATCTATCCCATTTTTCTTTGAACATAGCTATCCCATCTTTCTTTGATATCTTCATCTGTAACAGTAACTTGGAAATTCTTTTAATCTTTAATACATCTTGGTCCAAAATTCTTGATTTCTTTTCCCTACTTCTGGCAAGCTTATTATATATGTGCTCTTCATTAGCTAAAACTCTGCAACCGCTTTGAATAATGTCTCATTCACAACTTTCACTACCTCATTTCTATGTTCCCAATATCTTGCCCAATTTTTAGTATTATTGGACTCGTGTAAATCATTAAAACACTCTTTTATTTCTTTCCTCGAACACTTACATTCCACCACCAAGATTTCTTATCACTTGGTCCAAAACTTTTTAATTCATCCATTTGATTTATCACTTGATCCATTACTTCTATAAGTGATTACATGTTTCTCTCATTTCCTAAAAGAAGCCTGCCTAATCTTGAAATCACATCACTGAGATAAAAAATAAACTGTCTCTCCTCATCAGATCTCCAAAACCAAAACCACCATGAACTCTTCTTGTTAAGTATCTTGCCCCAATAGCAACATATCTATTTAAATCCCTGCCTATGAGTATCTTTTCCTCTCGAGGAAAACTTTGATCCAAAATATTTTCAAAATTTCTCTTTCAAAAGTGCTTATGATCCTACTTGTGGTGCATAAGCACTAATTAATAATATTATTAGTCTCCAATGTAATTTTTACGGTAAAATTTAGTCCCAAATTCTTACTTCCACCACTTTCCCCCATTAATACCAATTTTGTCATTACCTCCAAATTTCTTAGAGTACACCAAAGGTTAACTCGTGCAGTATCTGGCTCTGTACCTTTTTCTCCAACACCTTTAGTTTCTTGAAGACGCATAATGTTAATCTTTCTCTGAATCATATCATCCACTACCTCCAAAAAGTCACCAATCAAAATAACAATATTTCAACTACTAAATCTAATAAGGTCCTCCAACACAAGACTAGCTTCTCCATTAACATTTGTCTGAAAAAGGTGAGGACCCTTCCTCATTCAAAGAATAAGTATATTATAAAATAAAATAAAAGATATATAAGTAGAAACAAAATGCGAAATCAAGAGTTTCACGAAAAATTAAAAACAATTTAGTCCTTACTCATTGTACAACACTTCTAATGAAGATTCCAATCAACACAAGATAGACAAACTTACAAGTATGTCAATTTAGGAATATGAGCAATGCTAGATGGTATAACTCCTGCCATTTTGTTGTAGGACAGGTACCTGCCTCCAACATACAATAAATGTTACGGAAATTCCAAGAATAAGAGATAGATCTTGAAAAGAGTAAAATTATTGTAAAGCAGTACTATTCTCTTCCTCCCTGTCTCTCTCTCTCTCTCTCACACACACACACACGCACACAAGCTCAAAGGAGGGAGGACGAATGAAAAGTGGTACAAAAGGATAAAATGAAAAACAGCACTCACAATATTTCAAGACTGGTTAAGTTAGCAAGTTGTGCAGGTACTCCTCCAGTAAAATAATTATTGTTTAGATATCTGGTTCCACAAAAGAAAAAAAAACATTAAAATTTAGACAACATTATTTAAAACCAAATGGTAACATATTGAGGAAAATAATTCAGCAGCATTAACTTACAGATTGCGTAGTGATGGAAAGCAACCTTCAATACGAATGAGTTCCCTTAAGGTACCCACCAAATGATTGTTACCAGCATCCCTATAAAGTATAACAGTATTAGGAAACGTTAAGTACGATGATAGTGTACTCTGCACTATAAGATTATTAAACTAAAATGCTTTGATTATTACAAGTGCCGAAGGTTTTGTAGAGTGCCCAATTCTGGTGGTATTCTTCCAGTTAAACGGTTTTCATGGAGATGAAGATAGCGAAGGTCTGGCAGATTTGCTAGCTCCTTGGGAATTTCTCCCTTGAAACTGTTGAAGCTTAGGTACCTGCAAAATGATATGACATTACACTTACAATTCTAAATATATTAAATGGTAAAAAAAGGACAAGCAAGCCCAAAGACATAGCAAGGTAAGAGTTACTCACAGATGTGTTAAACTTTTTAGCTGACCAATTTCTGGAGGAATTGCATCCTGTAGTTTGTTCCATCTCAAATTTCTGGAAGTAAAGAAAGGTCAATAATGAACCAATATTACACCTTAGAATAATGATTATTAGATGATCAACCACTGTTTAACTAAAAACCCAGTAAAAAGCAAAATCTTCCTAAATAAACAACAGTTGTTAACAGAAAAATGTAGTATAAATCATTGTACTGCGTCAAGCATAAGTATCAGAACAAAAAATGCAGAGAGAAAGCAAAAGTGAACAGGGATCAGGAAATTCATACAGTATTTTAAGACGCTTCAACCGTCCAATTTGAGGAGGAATAGGCCCTGTCAACTTGTTATTATGAAGATCACTGCCATAAGTACACAGTGAATCAACTCATAAGAACTTCAAAGGGAGAACCAAAATGGAAGCATTTCAATGATACACATATAGTAATTGTAATTAAAAGCAACAAAACAAAACGCAGATGAACTGCAGCCAAACAATGCATTATCTCAACCAGTATATCTAAATCAACCATTTATAATTAATTTCTTTAATATTTTGGAACAAATCAAAAAACACCAAGCAAATAAACTCCTCCCTATCCTGCAAACAAATATGAAAAACATACAAACAGAACACAATATCAGGCTTTCAAAGATCCAATTCCAACACAACCATAGGCATTAATCAACACCACATGTTTCTCAACCCGTTACAAGGATCACAATTAAAGGAAACATATATAAAAGAAAAAAAAAAAAAAAACTTACAGTCGTGTAAGATCCAGCAAGCTGGTAACAGCAGTAGGAAAAGGTCCCACAATCGACACCGCATATACCTCACTGAAAAACACCAAATCCCAGTTACCCCAAATTTACAAACTCAAATCTCGTCAGCAACAACTGAACTTAAAAATCAAAAACCTTTATCTTATCAATTCCAAAAAAAAAAGGACATTTTTTGCATCTTTCTAAATCAAGTGAAAATTGAGAAATGATGCTCACAGCTCGGTAACGACACGATAATCACCGACAGTGGAACACGTGACACCAGACCAAGGAGGAAGATCCCCATCACCACAAGGGTCATCACCGACCCACGCATACACCACTCTCCACCCAAGAGAAGCCTTGATCTCGTTCAAAGCCTTAACTGCAAAAGAAAAAATATATCGAGGAAAACATAAACAACTCCGACCCATTACAGGAAAAAGCAAAACTCAACAACCCAATTAACCGAATTGGAGAAAAGTTGAGAGAAAACGACATGGGTGAAGGGGCTGAGTTAAGTAGCTAACGTTACCGTCACGCTTTAGGGTCTTGCAGTGCGAAAGGTGGAGAATTGACAGAAGGGTAACGAAGACGAAGGGTAATGAAGTGAAGGGTGTGGGCGTCATTTTGAGGGCGCTCTGAGAAATCGGTTTTTGTTTGTTTTTGCGTTGTGGGATTGGAAACTTAGATCTGAAGTGTTGTTGGTGTGGTTGAGTGAGATGTTTGCTGTGTGTGTTGATTCAGATTTTGCAAAGGAGAGAGAAAGTGTGGGAATTTGATTTTGGTGATTGATCAATTGAAGTTGAGAGTGAGCGAACGCGGTATCATGTTGGAATATGAACATCCAACAACAACACACTCCTTGGCGTCGGCACTGAAGTTTTGATGCTGTTCTTTTCTTTCTTTTTGTTTTTTATTATATTATTTATATTATATTATTATAATTATTATATTACTTTTTTTGTTATTGGGTTTAGGCCTGTTTGGTTTGATTGGGATTGAATATGGCCTAATATCGGCTTTTGACAGTTAAAATAGCAAAATAGGAGTGTGTTGCCATTTGTCAATTTAGTTTCTTAACCTTAATAATAACAGTTATATTAATAAATTAACAAACTAGGAAATTTAATCTCTTTGAACAAGATTTCATGACTTGGATGGACAATAAATGTGTGGTTAAACCGTGAAATATAAATATTTTCCAGATTTTTAATTAATTAATATATTTAATTTGATAAATTAAGAGAATTATTATATTTATGTGTAAAATTATTCTAGTATAATTAATAATTAAAATTTAATTATTTAAAAAATAAATTATAATATTATTGTATAATAATTTCTTACAATATTTTTTATTGTAGCATTTAAATAAAAATATAAATGAGTCATGTCCCTGCTTTATCATCCTTAAAAATAATTATTTATTTTAAAATAATATTGGGAGTTAATAAATAAGTATGGAGTTAACAAGAGATAATCAATCAAGAAAAGGCAAGTTAATTATTTTTTTCTTTTTTGAAAAAGGACGAATTTAAAATGAGAAAAGGAAAAGTCTCTTTCTAAGAAGGTAAATCGAAGAAAAGTTTTCAGAAGATAAATCAATATATAAGTTGCAAACGTAATTGAAAAAACTATAAAATTATACACATTTTTCCTTGCTCAGTAAAGAGACAATTGTCGAAGTAGTGAAATAGATGTTGTGGAAATAACTTTTGAAAAAGATTATAATTAAATAATAGCATTTCGATATTAATTATATGTTTCTTATGTCTTTCTTCATCATTTACGTAACTTTCAATTTCTTCCGGGTTTATGTACTTTATATACATTAATTTTATTTATTGTTATTTAGATTTAGGCAGGGGCGGATTTTAATGGGAATAGGAAGGGGTATGGCCCTCCAAAATTTTGAATTTTTTTAATTTATAATATATATATATATATATATTTAAAATTTATTAAATTTTAGGTAATATATTTTAGGAATCAATAAAAAATAAATTGTGTATTTTTTTATTTTTTTATAAAGTACAACATTTAGTATTAATAGATTATAAAACATAAAATTAAATATAATAAAAATATTTAGGTTTAATTTTTTTTGTCTTTGTTTTTGACTAAAAATTGATCATAAAATACACCAACAAAGCAAACCATCCATATTAAGAGTTTTAATTTTAATAAAAAAGTCATTGATATGTTTTAATAAATTTAACGAAATTTATCGTAAAAGATCAAATTGTATCAAATTTTCAATAATTGGGATCAAATTGAAACTAAAAACAAAACTGGAGGACCAATTTAACATTTTTAAACCAAAACATAAGTAAAAAAGAGTAATTAAACCAAATATTTATTAAGATAATTTTTATTTTCCTTCTCATCATCTTTTTAGTTCTTCACAAATTGTAATCATTTATCACTCTCATTGTAATCATTTCTCACTCTCATATGTTTTCTTTATATTTCTAAAGAAAAAAAAATAGAAACAAACTCACTATTTTTGCTCTCATTTATCATTTATCCTATCCCTTTCTTGTCTCTTGCCTCAATAATGAAAACATTATTTTTTTATCTCATGAGTTTTTTCTATATTCATTTTTTGTATGAATATAGAAGAAACATAAATAATTTATTATGTGTTTTTTCATAATCGATTTTAATTGTGACTTGACTATAATATATTTTTCTTTTAATCATTATGTGTCTCAATTATAAAAAAAAAATACTATGATAAATTATTTTTTAATGTTATTTACAAAAAAAAATATTGATAAAGAATAAAAGAATAAATTCATTTTTTAAAAGTGATAAAAAAGAAATTATTGATGAAAAGAAGATAGACTTTACTTCTTCACATATTTTGAAGCATTATACTAATTATCAATTTAGTTAAAGAAGTCATCTCTTAAAGCATTATACTAATGATTGAATCTAATGATCTCAAAATTATATTATTTTGACTTCTCCAATATTTTTTTGTCGAGATCTGCCACTAGATTTAGGAAAACTCATTTTATTTATTGTCATTTATATTTAGGTTTGAATTTGTACTATTGGTTTGTTTTAATAGTTTCCTATGTCATGTATTTAATTAAAATTATTAATGATCAAAAAATGGTTACTTCAAAATTTATAAAATTTATGACGGTTTTCTTTTATTGAATTCGTAAAATTTCAAAGTATATAAGTTTTATTTTTGCACGACAAACTTTAAAAATTAAGATATATTTAAAAGTAATATAAGTGTTTTCCTCTAATTATGATGGTGGTACAAAGATCCATTACTTTATATAATTTGTATTAAGTCCATCTTAATTACATTTTCGTTTATCTAAATTAAATCTTAAGAATTTTTTATTTAACAAAAAAATACTCATAAGTTATAAATAAAAAATGTTATAAAATAAAGTTAATAATAGAGAGAAGAAGAAAAAGAAGAAGAGATGATAAAGAAGAATATTTGTGTGTCTTATTACTGATAGGAATAGTCTTATTTATAGATACAAAATGTAATCCATAAGGATACAAATCAATCATATCAATTATATGAGTAGATGTATCAAATCAATGAACAACCATTAATTCATAACACTCCCCATTATTGGGTGTCCATTGGTAAGAGAATGTGTCTTGCTAAAACCTACTAGGAAAAACTCATTAGGATAAAAACCTAGTGAAGGAAAAAAAAAGTATAACATTTTGTATTCTTTAATACAATATTGTTCATCACATATTCTATTTCTCTCCCTCATGTATATTCACATCATTAAGATGACATAGTTCAATCTTGTGAACGAATTGCCCAAAAGTTCTCCTTGAAAAAGATTTTGTAAATAGATCCATCAAATTTTCATATGAATGAATCTTTTATATCTCTATATCACTCTTTCAATTGAACAATGCATGATTGTCTTCATATATGGTTGTTGATTCAATTTTTTTTAGGATGGACCATAAGTTTGTCACACATGTTGAATTATAGACATTAACCAAACACATTCACAACTTACCTCGTGATTGTCTTCCAATGATATTTATGTCATCTTCATAAACAACTATTATGCAAATTCATTTTCTAATATTTTCATATAAATAGAAGGACAAATATGATCCTTTCTATACCATTCTTTTAACAAGTACTCACTAAGATAGTTATACCACATACATCTTGATTGTTTTAATCAATAAAGTGACTTGTTTAATTTTATTGAATAATCCTCTTTAGAAATTGTTTTGTTGAGCAAATTAAGACCTTCAGGAAATTTCATACAAATATCATTATCAAGAGAAACGTACAAGGTTGTAATATCATCCATTAGATGTAAATGCAGACATTATTGTGTAACTAGGATAATCAAATATTGAAATGATTTGCATCAAATACTAGTGAATATGTTTCTTCACATATCAATACCAAGTTTTTTGTGAAAAACCTTGAGCAACTAACCATGTTTTGTATCTAACAATTTCACCATTATTATTTTTGTTTTTGCACAAAAAATTAACTTTACCCAACGGGTTTTACATCCTCAGGTGTGCAAAGTATATGTCCATAAACCTTTCATTTAACAAACAACTATAATTATGCTTCTATTGCATCTTTTCATTTTGGTCAATCATTTCTTTGTCGACATTCTTTAATGATTATTGGTTCTTGATCCTCATTGTCACTTATAACATTCATCATTATATTATAGGCAAAAGTCTCGTCAATGTTGACTTTGTAACATCCCGTCCGGATATTATGAATTTACTTAATAAAATAAGATAATAATATTAAATGCTCATTTATTAAGCTCCATTTTCCAAAACATGGGAAATATAAAACTTTTATTACATCCGACGTTAACTCAAATCCATAAAATTTAAAACTCAATTACAATGTCTACGGGTAGTAATATGAAATATTACAAATTCTTTAAAAACTCATAAAATATAAAACTCTGAGAAAGTCTTCTGCACTAACATGGTCATACACATAATTAAAATAATAACAATTAAATAACACATAAATAGCATACATAGGACTTGAACCTAAGTTCTCTCACACAATTAAAGTACTATCAACCACTTGAGCTAGTACTTTTCCACATTATAACAATCTCCATTAAATGCCATAAAGGCTCCCCTACCCGTATTTATTAAATAATTAGCTGGCATGTGCCTCATGAAATCTTCCATAGTCACGGGACGAGTAGGTGCGACTCTGGCTCTGGGTTGTGCTGCATTAGGCTGCATCGCGTCCACCATCCTGTGAATCGCATGTGCAATCTCATCAGCCCCAGTATTATCCCTCCTTCTTCTGTTTGCCAAAGCTTGTGCCCGCCACATTTCAGCTGAATTAAACCACACAACTTAAGTCATGACTATGCAAACAAAAGGCTTAACACAAAAGAATTAACACACTGACTCGTAAGCGGAACACGATAAGCTCACTCCCCATAGACCCCAAAAATCTTTTGAAAACCATTGTTCTAATACCAAATGTAACATTCCGTCCGAATATTACGAATTTACTTAATAAAATAAGATAATAATATTAAATGCTCATTTATTAAGCTCCATTTTCCAAAACATGGGAAATATAAAACTTTTATTACATCCGACGTTAACTCAAATCCATAAAATTTAAAATTCAATTACAATGTCTACGGGTATTAATATGAAATATTACAAATTCTTTAAAAACTCATAAAATATAAAACTCTGAGAAAGTCCTCTCCCAACTTGCCCCGCTCCGGCTCTATGCCTTACTAGATCCACCTACAACATCGACTACTCCCGTGTACCATGTACACGATCATCGCCAAACACAAGAAGATAGGGTGAGCTAATAGAATAAAATATATGCATCAATTTATATAACAAAACACACACAATCCAAGGAACTCCATCCTTTGGTCTCATCTCACATGGATGCCAACATGTAATCCATGTTTTACATCTTTGATTGATAGTCTCAAGATATCGTTGCTGCCAGCCTACAAGCTACCACTCGTAGAACACATGCGGGAACACTCGTTATTCCGAGCCACAACTCAAAGAATGCTCGTATTACCCTCCATCCTGAGCCACAACTCCAGGAATACTCCAGCATTTGACCCTTGAGATATTGCCCAAAGCCTCGTAGACCACGCACATCCAAAGTAAGAAAAACACGATGTCTGGTTCATCAAAAAAATTGCCTGGTACTCCACACGAGTTGCCAGACACAAAAGGCTTCCAGACCGCCTGGCGAGGGACACGTGCTGCCATGCGCCAAATCCAATCTCCACCGTTAAAAGTGAAGAACTACATGTTATGGACAACCTATCAAAATTTTACCTAAATCAAACGGTTAATGAATCGAGAAATACAGTTTTACGAAAACTGCGCAAATCGGAAAAAAATGATGGCGCTTATCGCCCAGAAATCACGAAGGTTGTGCCTGGCGGTGCAAAACAGGCGCCCGACGGTTCCTGTACCGTGAAAAGTACGAAAAACAACATTTTTCGTGAACAGAACACCATGCACGTCTCTAGTATGGCGCCTGGCGGCCAATTGGGTGCCGCTAGGCTGTTCCTGCAGTTTCAAGAATCCAGCAACCCTTCCCTTGCGCCTACGAACCTCAACTAGCCCAACCATCCCAATTTCCTTCAGTTTCGACTCAATACTCACCACTCAAAGGTTTAGGATCACAATTCATCGAATAAGTTTGTAGTTCATTACGCAATTTGTTATACAATTTCTGAAAACCCCAATTCTTCCACCCTAACATTCATTCATAGCCAATCTCATTTGATTCCTTCGCACTACCATGACTTTTCACAATTAATCCCTTCCTTTTGGTCCAAATGTTGCTAAAATGCCTTTTCCACCAAACCAAAGCAACCCAGAACATGTAGAACCCGAAAATCAAACCAAAACGAAAAACATCGCCTGGCGGGTGTTCTTCACCACCAGACAAATCATGATCAACCCAGAAAACTGGGTGGCGGGGCTTGCGTCGCCTGGCGATACTAAGCTCACCGCCAGGCAGTTCCTATTAGGAACCCAGAAAAATAGGCAAAATGCATGTGTCGCTTGGCGACAGTTCATCACCCGCCAGGCAGTTTCTGAAAAAATTCCTAGAAACGCGAAATTCAACAAAAATAGACATTGATCATGCAATAACATATGATACAACATACATTTAATTATTAACCAATTAAAATGACGTTAATCAGCTCCCCTAACCTGAAATTTCCTTTGCTTAGAGTTTGAATTACGAGTCTTCCCTTAAGCACCAATGCCCTCCCTTTGATTCCTTCCAAAAAAAAAAACTCTTCTTTTCACACCAGAATCACAATTTTCTCTCTGGAATTTAGCTCCTCACAAGCAGCCTCAGAAAACCTCTTTCTCTCCCTTAATTCACCTTTTAATTAGGTATTAAGGGTGATTAATTGCCAAAACGAAAATTATCTCATTGATGGTGGTAATTGCCATTCAAGCACAATTATGAGATGGTTTTTCAACCCTTACTTGACTGCCCATTCAGCTAGGATTTCCTCTGCCCTTTCACATTCAAGCCAAAACTAATTTTGCAAAAAGAAAGTTTACTTTGGTTCTACCAAGGTTTGAACTCATAACCAAACCAATGTCATCCTAATGCACAACCACTCAACCAATTCATGTTTCATGATAATTCTTATAATTATAAGGTTTTATTA
>Ga0214545_1006038_pt1 | contig 21392 bp, 8 predicted proteins | sample CNSS4metaG_FD_160064 | JGI IMG/M metagenome (GOLD analysis project Ga0214545, IMG submission 160064) | Root nodule microbial communities from cowpea collected in UCLA plant growth center, Los Angeles, California, USA - CNSS4 | ecosystem: Host-associated > Plants > Roots > Nodule | place: USA...
AATATTATTAAAATATATATATATATATATATATATATATATATATATAATACATACATAAAATTTAATCTAGACTTAAATGTTTTGTAGTTATCAATCATTATTGGAATATGTTTTTTCAATATACTTTTAACTTTTTCGTCTTTGGTAAACTTTTTGTTTGTTGGTTTTTGCCGAAAGCTTTAAATAACGAGTCAAACAATTAAATAAGGCGTTTTAGATAAAAGTATCAAGACTAAAAATAAAGTAAAAAATTTATTAGAGACCGAGGATTATAATAAATGGGACAAAAATGCATTTAATTCATTAATAAATATATACTATAATATCAAAGTTCTTTTTTCACTTTTTTTCTCCTTTTATCTTTATTCACTTTCCTTTACCTTTATAATTTAAAATAAAATCATAAGTTTTCATAAGAAAAATTGCTTTGAAAAGATAAAATGCGAGAACACAAATATAATGAGTATATTTTTTTATCTTATAATTGTGTTACAGGACAGAAATCGTGATTTCAATTCTCTTACAAATCTCAATATTTTTCCATTTTGTGAATAAGGACTGAGATATTTTTAATGTCTTATTCTTCAAGTTTGTTATCAGTTATTGTTTATAAAAAAAAAATGTGTAATCGAAGAACACAAATTTAGGTGTGTGATTTTATGATGGGATTGATGAAATAGGTTAATTAAAGTGCCTTATTATCACTCTCTTTGGTAACAACAATTTTGGTTATAAACATAGAAAGGGGTGGAAAGGGAATATACCATAAAATCAGTGTATGGTATATATATACGACGAGAACAAAATTTTGTGATTCATCAACTTTGCACAATTCTCATAAATAAAAACATCTTATTAACTTTGTCTTGACAAACATTAGTCACGAAACCATAACTACATGAAGCTAAAATCGAAAAGCATAACAACTAAAGCGAAAACAAGCACACATCACAAAGGGGTTTACATATATAATATCTGAGATAGAACACACACACACACACACACATATATATATATATATATATATATATATATATATATATATATATATATATATATAGTGTTGAAGCTATCCATTTTCAGAAGCGCAGTTACAAGTAACATGTATATGAATCTCCCTCCGATGGAAATTCTTGTGGCAACCACATGCACCACAAATGAGAGCCCCCGCAGTTCCTTCTGCTCCACTCGGAAAAAACTCCATGCAACCGTCCACGGCAAATCCTCCGGCATTGATTGCGTGATTCCTCTGACACTCTCCGTGTTGCACGTTCCTCACAATCGTCACCGTGGTATTGGCCGGACATCGTCGAGGGGGCTGTCTTCTCAGAATCACTCTCCTCATGTTTTGCGATCCTTCGAATTCTCTACCTTCAAACAATGAAAAGTTCATGTAAAATTTGTCAGTGATAGAGAAAGTGACAGAGAAGGAAAGAAAGAGGGAAAGGGAGCAATAAAGACAGAGAAAGAGAGAAAGAGTACAACTTTGTTCTCTGATGGATATGAAGAGTTTAGCCCTAAAAGCTATATTTATAATGGAAGACATGGTGTAGATGTGAGTCATCTATTAATTGCACGTAACTGATAAGAGTGTTTAATTTTGTTTTCGAGGTGACATCAAATAAATTGTGGAGAAAAATTAGAGAAAGTTTTTAGTGTTTATTACCTTTAAAAGCATCCAATATTCTTTTCAGTTACTTATTATATTCACTTCATTTTCAATGTGTACTTATAATGATTAACCACATTTTACTTATTTTTTTTTACGCTGAAACAATAAAATTTATTTTTTTTAACATTTTTTTCTTATATTTAGTTCAATTTGGAGATTGATTCATGAATATAAAAAAGTACAGTGAAATGAACAAAACCTTTGAAAGTGAACTCAATATTTGGAGGGATTAATTTTTAGTTTGGGTTGAAAGTATTCCTAATTCACCAAACAAATCTAGACTGATCTCCGCCTCGGTTATTTGTTTTTGAGATTGTTTCGTAGAATATAAGAAACGGATTTTTTTTTTTTATAATAATTAACTCATGAATATATGCGATATTAATCTCTTACAATTTATTAAGACTAACGTAGATTTTTTTTCTATTCACAATCTTTCAGACATTAATATTGTTTTGTGAGACTAGTTTTATTACTATAGTCATTGATTGCTTGCTTTTGATTGCTTATTGTTTATATTTCATTATTCAATTTCTCTAATGGTGTGTTTGGATGAGGCAATTGAAGAGGATGATTCATTTATTTGGAGAATTTGAAATTCTTTGTAATAAAATGTTTTGTTTGGATAGAGAAATTAAAAAGCATTTAAAATGCATGCATTTTTTTGAAGTATTTCAATTACCTAAATTGGAAGGAATTCAAATATCCTAAAAAACGGTGGAATTTGAAATTCTTTTCACTCAACCTCACAATATGGACTCAAACCCAAACGGACCCGACAAACCCGATAACCATGACAGGCTGGGTTGGTCAGACACTCTAAACGGATCAGACCGACCTAACAACACAAACAGGTCAAGTAAGCCCGACGACCCACACGGGTTTGGCGAGCTAGATGACCTAGAGGTGTCGGACGAGCCTGATGACCCAGACATGTCGGGCAGGTCCAACGACCCAACTGACCCGTTGACCCGACAAGTCTGACCGACCCGATGACCTAGACGGACCCGACCGATCTGACCACCCGGACGATACCGACCGACCCGACAACCTTGCCAGGGTAGGTCAGCCCAATGACACAAAGTTGTCGAGTGTGCCCAATGACATAAACATGTCTGACAACTCAGATGGGTCAATAGGCCCGACAACCCATATGGGTCGGTCGCTCCCGATGATCTAGTGGGTCCAAGTCAGGCCAACGATTTAGACGGGTTGTGTTCGGCTGGGTTGACGAACTTGATGGGCATGACCTACTCGTATGGGCCATCAGGCTAATCAGGCTTGTCTAGATCGTCGAGCCGATCTAACCTAGCCTGTTTGGGTTTTAGGGCCCAATTGAGTCGTCGGGTCAGCCCGACCCATCTAGGTCGTCGAGCCCGTTTCCAAATTTATCATGAACTCAAAAAGTATAATTAAATCTAAAATAAATATTTTTAAAATGAAATTTTATCTCACAAGAAATTCAATTATTTTATCCAAACAAGAAATTGAAATGTAAAGTATTTTAATTTCTTTATCCAAACAAGTTATTTAGAAAATAAAGGAAATTTAATTGCAAGCAATTCAAATACAATGCATTTCAATTTTTCAGAATTGTTGAAATGTTTCATCCAAACACAAGGTAAATGTTTGAATTTTTTAAGAAGTTCGTATGGGTCATGTTCCTTTTCATAATGCTGAAATTGGAAGATATAAAAGAAGGAAAAAGATGGTTTTTGTATATCTCAACTATAAAATACGGTCAAGATAACATAAGAACAAGTACTAAAAAATACCTTATGAAAATAAAATATCCATTGGCAATTATATTAATTGAAGGAATTGATGAATTAAATGAAGTTGTAGGTACATATTTAAATAAGGTTGTTTATAGCATTGTTATAAAAATAGAAAGTAAAGATTTTCTTAGTCTATTATTTCCACTGCTCATCATAATTGTCCACAAAAAAATGCAAATAGTATAGATATTCAGATTTTCCAGCTTATACCATTGCGACCATCATTTGTTGCAACAAATCTATCTAAGCACAACATCCACTTCTGAGTTATGTTTCTTCCTTTCCCATTTTCAATGTTGTCGTCTTTATCATTTCCTTATTTTCTAGAGTCTGAAGTGAAGGTTCTTTCTATGGTTTCTATACGTAAGTGTACACTAGCTTTTTTTATTTCCCAAAATAGTATTTCTCTAGCTGTATATAAATAAAGTGCATAATGATGTTAAAGCCTGATGAATTAACTTTTTGTATGTGTTTGCAGAGGTTTAAACATTCCAAATATTTTTATCTTGTATACCTTTTTGTTGATAAAAAGATAGGGTTTTTTTTTTAAAATGCTGTATTCTTTTGTGTATATAGGATTCTTAGTGTGTTAAAGAGAATTACTCATACGATACTGTAAGGTAATGTCACTTAGGTTTTACAAGTAGGTTGATGAAGATTTAGCTTCGCGCATATCCAATGAGACATGTAATGCATATACAAATTCCAAAACATTTTATCATTTCTGTAAAGAGGAAATTTGATCAATGTTAAAAATTAATATGAATGTTACTATTGAATATTTTTGTTATTAGATAGCTCTTTAAAAACTCAAGCATCCAAGCACCTGTAATAACTAATATCATCTATGAGTTCGTTTGTCACAAAGTTATGAGTAACATCTTTTTGTCCCGAAAAATAATATGTGTTCTAACATTTTATTTCTCAATTATATTTGAGAATTTTAAACCAAGTTGGCATTATTTTATTTATATTTCGTTTAAATAGAATATATTCGTAGAGAAGGAAAAATAAGTAAAATTATTTTAAAAACTTTATTTTATTTAAATGATAACAAAATAAAAAAGTTCAAAATATATACTTTTAAGTTATTTCGATTAATAACAAATATAATGAGCATCTTTTCAATTTTATTAGATAACATTAATTAAATAAATTTAAGTGTAACTACAAAATATAAAGTATAATAAATTCTGCAGTATTCTTCAATAATTTTTTAGGATACTCAAATTATTAATTATTAATAACACATAATTTAATAGTTTCAAAATATATATATATATATATATATATATATATATATAAAAGGATAGAACGTAAAAAATTATATTTCAATTCTTTTTACTTAAAAATATAACAATCTAACTATTATAATTCAATTATGATGCAGTTTATTTGATCTCTACTACAACAGAACAATAAATACCATAACATGTCTATATACTAAAAAAATGAACAAAGTTAATTCATAAATTATTTAAAAACATATTACACTGTTCGAATAAATTATAGTTGATTTCAAATTTAATTTACAATCACATACTTTTGGATAAATTACAACCGACTTAAAAGTAATTTGATCAACCTCTGAACTATTTTTACAAAAAGATGTATAAATAAAAGAAAGTAATAAGAAAATACAAACAGGAAGGAACAGGTAACTTCTAAATTTGATTGGGTTAGAGCGTGTGACTTTTAAAAAAAAAAGTTTTGTGTTTGAAAAAAAAAATGATAGAGTAAAATATTTCCACTAAGAGACTGTAAAATAGTAAATTTTATTCATAGTTTGGTTCTAAAGTTGTGGTATGATTTTGATTGTCCAGTAAAACAAATGTGGTGGTCCAGCAGGTCTAAAGTAAAACAGTTTATTCTTTTGTCTGTATCTGAAGTTGTTGACAAAAACATGCATCAATGGTAATAAATTGTTGTGTTTGCCAAACCATAAATTTAGCGTTTATTTGTGAGTTGTTTTGTCACAGTTTTTAATGCATGTGACGTGATAACTGAGCTGACGTAACAAACGCGCAGGAACACATTTCCTGAAAACCGGGATTAGGAAGGGTGGGGTAAAATCGGAATGTAAAGACATATTCAAAAGATTAATTATCTAAGCTCCAAAATCTTTATTCTAAACTAATCACTAATTCTATTTGGTTCAGTTACACTCAACCTCATTAACCATTGTGAAAACGCGTCATGGGAAATTGTGAAACGCATGGTGGTTATCAGTTTTTCACTCAATTGAAACATTTGTCTCTCTGGTTTGGTTTTTTCTCAAGGAATTTCTTTTTTATAGTTATAATTAAATTTAATAAGAAAAATGAGTCTAATTTGAGATTTTAAGTTATTGTTAATCATTTTTACTTTTAAATAGTCTTAGAAATTTATATCAATGAATACCGTCAAATAGCTATACATGAATGAAGTAATTTCCATTTTAAGATATTTTTGTAAAATTAAATTAGATTTAAAAGTTATTTTTTAATATAATAATAAAATATTACAAAATTTATTTTAATGGAATAATTAAAATTATCATACAATTGTTACTAGATCTTCTTCATGTTTTTTTTAAGTCAGAAAGTATATTGAAAATTTTATGTCGGTTAGATATATAATATATAAATTAATGCAAATCTTATTTTATTAAGTTATATTTTTTGTGAAATTGACTTAAAATTAAAATTTATTTTTTAAAAGAAATAATTAGTAGGAAATTTTGGATCCGTTGTATAACCTCCTATTGAGTTCTCTTGCCATATGATGTCTTTAATGTGAGAAATGAATTGATAATTTTACATAAACCAGACACATGACGTAATAACAACAATAATTATTATTATTGTAATTAGTAATAACAATAATATACAAATTATTACTTACTTTTATTTAAACTAATCATTTATTTCAACTTAATTTTTATCGGATTAATTTTATTTTAAGGTTAAATATGTTTTTGATATCTTAATTTTAAGTGAAAATTAAAATTAATATATCTTTAAAATTTTTGTCTAATTTAATTGTTAATATTTAGAAATATATGGATTTAATTCTTTTAACAAAATTTTGTTAAGTTTATTTGACTTTTCAAACGTGTTTCATAATATTTGAGTTAACAATGAAGTAAAAATGTGTCAAACGATGTACACAATTCAAATACTATTATGAAATGCACTTAAAATGTCATATAAACTTAACAAAATTTAGTTAAAAGAACTTAATTCACGCATTTTTAAGGATGAAAAACTAAATTGATAAAAGATTTTGAAAATAGACTAATTTTAATTTTCACTGAAAATTAAGGGACAAAAAACATATTTAATATTTTAACCTAACTTCTTCAATCTTGACTTTTTTTATGTTAAATAATAATTCATATTTTGTTTTAATATAATTTACATTAATTACACTTTATCTTAAAGGCTTAAATATATTTTTAATCCATAAACTTTGACGCGAAATTGAAATTTATTTTTGTCCCAAATTTGATACAGTTTGGTTTCAAACTTTAAAAATGAATAGATATAATTCTCCTATATAAAAATGTTAATTTTTTACCTATGATATTTCAGACTAATGTATATGCTCTTTAAAACATTTGACATGTTCCAACTCAAATGAATGTGTTTAACACACAAAACAAAATTAACACAGCTCATTTAGAAGGATTTTATTCATTCATTTTTTAAAATTTGAGATCAAAATGTATGAAAGTTTGAGACAAAAACAAATTTCAATTTCGCGTCAATCATCCAATTTTATCAATCAAAACATTTTTTTAATCTATCAAACTGTTAGGTTTTTTAAGGGTGTTTCAGTGGAGAGATACAACATCAAAGAGACTTGAGCCCAACCTCATAAGACATTGACACTACTCTTAACCCAAAGCTTTAAGGCAATGGATCTTCGTCCTTATATTGTATTTCACTTTCTCATTTATACCCTACCTGGGACTTAGACTCATTTAATACAAACCAATCACATCACTCATTATCTTTAATAAACTTTTATTTCATTTTCATTCATTTTCCACCATCTTTTCCTTAATGACCAACACTAATTCAATCTATCATGTTTTAATTAATTATACATTGTTTAATGAATTAAGTAAATTTTATTATATAAATGAAAGAAAACAAAATACAAGTATAAAATTAAAAAAAAAATTGTTTATGAAATATAGACACTAATTTTTTATATATATATAATACGAATTTTTATGCCCGCGGAAAGCTGTGGTTCGCATATTCAGCTCTAGAAGTGAATGCCAATATTCACACCTGGTTACAAAAACTTTTGTGCAAATCGAGAGGGCTGCAATATTTGGGAGTAATTTTGAGAAATAAAAATCAAAAGAGGAGTGTCACAATAAGCAGGGGAGTGCAAATAGCAATGACCCTGATAGTCCAACTCGGAATTTGACGGGAAAATGTGGAAGACTTTTCTATTGAGAGATATATCTTTTTCATGTAGATACGTGTATAACATTGCAATCTGTTAGACAAAGAAATATACGAAATCACATGTTATACTAAATGCACAATGCTCGGTCGGCACATGATTCCTTCTTTACGAAGATAGCTAAGCCTGTCAACTTGCAAATAAGCACAAGATTTAGTTGTTCTTTTCTCTTTTTCTTTTTCTTTTTACAGTAGTAACATTAATGCAAATACAATGTTATGTCTGAAAACATCTTTGGTGATGGTGGAATATATAAATTGTACTTTGTAGTTTGTGTACGTATTTAACACAGTTCTCTATCCTACAAGGTACGTTCTTATAATTATGTAAGAAAAAGTTTGTTCATATACCTTCCTTATTTTTTCTTTAAGAAGTTTTAGTTGGCAACATTAGGCAAAGGGGCCCAATATGGAGGAAATTGAACAGCTTTAATTTTCTTTAATTTCTCCCCTTTTCTAAGATGATTGCGTGTGATTTTTGGGACTACGAGGATAAAGACTCTTATTAGTGTTAGACAATTGTAAGAAAAAACATAATAGGAAGGTCTTGACCATGAAATACAAATTAAGAGAACTTACAGATTTCTTTCAAAAATATTATAATAAATTTATATTTTTTATTATTTATACATTATTCAACTTTTTTGTTTTAATATAATGTTAAAATTCAAAAGGAAAAGAAGAACAATCCAAACCGCCGGCATTATGCACACGTTTCAAGCAACATGACCATTTCTCTGGTTTTTTTCTCCCTGACGGTGTAGCGGTTCTGTATGTTCGTTTCCCTTTTCTTGTATCTTAAATATACTATTTATTTTTTTTCTCTTTTTCTAACACAAAAGTAATATATATCTTCAATAAATCATTTTTTTCATCTATTGGACCGAAGAAAATAATATGTTTCAAAAATTCTTACATCACTTATCACTTAGGATAAGTCAAAAAAGGAGTATTGCTAATTATATAATGGATTTTAAGTTTATAATATTTTTTTGTCTTAATCAAAAATACTTTAAGTTTTTATTTAATTTTTCTTATACTTTTATAGTAGAACGTCGTAAAGTTTGAGTTAAATTCTTGTTTTAAAGAATATGTACTTGAGGTCGAAGGATATGAAAAAATAGTCTATATGTGATACAAATTTTCATATACATTATTTTCTATTTGTCATTAGACAACAAATGTAATTTTTCTCTAGTTTTAGGATTTCCACGTCCTTTTTGTTTTCTGATATGTATAAAACATAAGTTGGAAAAAAAAAGAAAACTTAATTTACAAGCAAGATTAGAAATTGGTTTACAAATGAATATTAAATTATACCCAAATATGGAAATGTATAAAACATCTTTTATTAGAGATGTTTTAATGAATTTAATAGTTTCATTTTTCTATCATAATGAACTTTAAGTTTAATTCAATCTTACAAAATTAGTTTGTAAAATGAAGTTTTTATCCACTTATATGTTGTAAACTCATAATGGATGACACAATAAGTCTAACAAACAATAAACAAAAATAAATTTTATTATGATAGACTCAAAATCAGTACTCTGATACTATGTTAAGAACTGAACAACCTACAAAAATTGACTTGTAAGATGAGACTTACACCTACTTATATACTATAAATTTGTCTTGTCTCTAATTAATGTGAGATCTTCAACACTTCTTTATATATAAAATTAAATTTGTATTTGAACTATAATAGTTGTGCCTTAATGTTGGAATCGATTAGATTAGAAATAATATCAATTCACAAACTATAAGTGCATACAAATATCACCTTACAAGTTAATTTTGTTGGATTAAGATGGACTTAAATTTCATCTCTTCACGTGATATGAGAGTTATTAAATCATCTTATCTTCAGCACCTAAAAATCTTTTTGTGATAAATTATTTAGGTATTATATATTCTTTAAGCAAATAAAAAGTAAATATTGTTTGTTTCCGTTAATCTTATTTTTCTAATTGTTACACACTAACAACAAACGTCATGTGATAGGTAAATTTCTCTTATGATTTAAATTTCAAGTTACTTTATGCTTTTGTCTAAATACCCAAACACTTGAAGTTTTTGCCTTATTGTATGTCAATGTCATAATGAATTGGAAATCTATCACGATTTATAAATATATCACGATAAAAAATTTGACAAATAAGAGAATAATGACTGGACAATTATAGATATTGAAGTTCTAGTCTTAGTCACATTTTACTTCGAAATAAAAAATTGACATAAAAGGCGTTCATGATTTCCAACCATTTATAAAGCGTCATAAAACAAAATACATAAAAATTACAGCGTAGTTACTACACAAAAACCAACATAACTTTTTTGAGCCCTTGACCTAGGTGAAAGAACTTGCATAACTATGATGCATGAAATTTGACAACAAATGTGAACACTAATAAAAAAAATAAAAAAAACTAAACTACAAAATCTGTTCTATAAATCATGAAGAGATGAATGGCTGCAGCTAAAATACAGAGAACAAGCTAGATATACCAGAAATTATATTCTGCTAATTAAGATCTAAATTTTATCCAATACATGTTTTGAGTAATTTATTTAAATAGGTTATCTCTGTATTAAAAACCATAAATTTAAATAAATTTCTTTCACACTCCTCTTCACTATCTTTTGAACCATTTCGATTGTAAAATGATCTAAATTTATGACTTTCAGAACACTACAACTGACCCCACTCTAGAAGTATCCCTACTACCATCGTTTTAATTTTACGCAAGCTTCTAAAATTCTAGTCATTTAATAAGGTAATTAGGATTCAGTCAAGAAATCAATTAAGCATAACATTTGAGTTGGAAATGATGAAATATAGGTCAAATATGATAAATTTGTAATATGTTTTAAATACAATCGTGTATTTGAAGGAGTTTTATATGAACTTAGGCGATACATTCATTATTTGATAATTGTTGTTTTGAAAGATAAAGATGGTTTTTAATATTTTGTATCTTTTAATAGGTATTTGGACGGTTAATAATTATATTGAGTTAAATATACGTTAACCTTCTTTTTCACACTTTTTTATGTTTGTGTATGAGTACAGACACACATCTGAGGAGAGAAAACAAGCACACCCTATCTTTTAAAAGTCCATAATTGTTAATTAAGAAATTAACTATAATTGTACAATGTAATGTTTAAATTTAATTATAAGGCAATACAAATAGTATACATAGATTTTACACAACTAATCAAGATTAAAGTAATTTTAGTATATTAACATTTGAAGTTGGTATTTTAGAACCACCCATTTATTTAACTTCCAAAATGATTGATTCAATAGTTTTGTGGTGCATACTTGTAGATATAATTACTCCTCTATACAATTCAAAAGGCTCACGTTTTCTTCATACATTAATTACAGTACGTAGTTTTTGTAAATGAAGAACTTTCCCAATAACATTTATTGATTTTTTAACACACTGATAAGTTTAAATTATTTAAACAAATTAGCATACAAGTTTACCCAATAATAACTACGTTTTCTAAAAATGGAGAGATAAACTGGACTTCCTACATTCCATTCGTTTCAATAACTGGAACTTTAATTACTAACATGATTACCTAAGAACCATTAATTCAAAAAGTAAGATCTCGTGGCAAGATCCACTTTACATAAGATAAATAAGTTTTTTTTTTTCAGTAAGGCATCTAATACAGTATAATAATAATAATAATAATAATAATAATAATAATAATAATAATGTCAATAATCAAATATACACTATTTTAGCACCAAAGGCTTGAAAACAATCTCTGTGGAGCCAAAGCGAGATCGATGCTGGTGTTAACATGTGAATTAAAAAAATCAAGTTTTGAATGTCACAGAATGAAGCAATTTAGAAAAACTTGGCATCACCATAACCAAGTTTCTCTTGGCAAGAAGCCTCATCAAGAAGCCATTTCTCGAGCAAAGAGAAGGGCATTATTTCTGCACCAATATCAGGCTTCCTTTCTTCTTGCAAAACAGTGGCCTCGGGAGAAAACGACTGAGACAACTGATCAGAGTTTGAGGATTCCAAAGACTGATGAAACTCAAACAGGGATTCAAAATTCTCAGACAATTCAACACTGTTCGGTCCCTTTGCTCCACTGGAAGCAGTATCAGCACCTGCTGCGACTAAGTTGTTGAAGGAGTTCTGAGTCACAGATGAGTTTGTTCTTGAGGACTTTGGTGGGCTTTTCATCCAACCCTTCAACATGCGAGCTATGTTCTCAGCACTCGAAGCATAGCACAAAGATTGAGATGGTTTGGTGGAAGAGAAGGAACTGCTACTATCCGAAGGGTTTGAGTTTGATCCAGATAAACAATATGGTTTCTCAGGGGAAAGAGCTTCACTCAGAGCTCTCTTCGCCATTTGGATATCTGTTTGGAGCCTTCTTTCCCATTGGCCCCTAGGAATTTGCCTTGAGCCTGAAAACGCATCTCCCATGCTACCTTCACAACCTGTTTGCAACTTTTTCAACTTCTTTCTTAAATGGGTGTTCCAATAGTTCTTTATGTCATTATCTGTTCTCTGTGGAAGGTATGAAGCTATTGCAGCCCATCTGTAACATAGTCAATGTCATCTAGTTAAGTTAAGATTGTAGATCCAAAGAACTTCCCAAGTCAAAATTTAAAAATAAACAAATCTTCAAAACTCAATGTAAATTTTAATGTTTTCTACAACCAGAAGACTTCTTGGAATCAATTACCTGTTCCCTAAAAGATCTTGAAGGTGGATTATCATCTTCTCCTCTTGTTCTGTGAAGTTACCACGTTTGATTCCTGGCCGCAGGTAATTTGTCCATCTAAGTCTACAACTCTTACTGCATCTTGACAACCCTGAACAAAATCCCAAAAGTAAAACCAATTCAGATCTGAGTTAAGTAATTACACAAAACAATGAAAAAGTTGTATTTCAATCTAAAACTTTTGTAAATGATGATCTAAGAACTCCAACAGTACAGAAAATCATGAAACTGGGTGGAGGGGTAATTAACCTGTCTTGGTAGGAACTGTCCTCCAGTTGCCAGGACCATGGTCCTGTATATAAGACACCAAAATGATGTCTTCTTCAGGAGTCCAAGGCCCTTTCTTGACTCCTTCTTTGTCACAACAAGGTGGTCTTCCCATGTCTCCTTGCTGTCTCTCTCTTTTATTTCACAGCCTTTATACTTGTCTTTCTACTTTTCTATAGCCTCTTGAGCTCTAAAGGAAAATAGGTCGTTTTCCTTTGTTTCTCTATACTTGATAGGATCTAAAGCATGTGTCGAAGCCTAACCTTTGGGTGATGTACATTTATAGGTAAAATGAGAGAGGTTAAAGGTATGGTGAGGGTGTGTGAGAAGCTGACTTAAAACTAGTAAACGAGGAAGCCAAGTCAAAAGTTGACAGCAAGAGCATTAACTGAAGGAGTAAGGGGAAATTATTCAGTTCATAGCTGGGGCAATATCTCTATGTGGTGTAGCTCTCAAAACCGCGTGGCATTCAATGTAGCTGCACTGGGAAACCTCAATTATCTCAGCTTTAAAAGTCTATAAACCCCGGCACACATTAAATGTTAATATGAGATAAAGCTGACTTTTGCAAAACCTAATAAGCTATCACCATTTATGTCTTCTTCACTTCTTCCTCTCGTCTCAAAAACCACCCCTTTCTTCTTTTACTAACTTATCTCTAAACTTTTAAATTGCATTTATATTTCATATTTTCGACACTCACTGTAACCAACAAGAGATAATATATTATCCCTTTGCTTAAGTGGAAAAGTGAGTTGTACTTATGTTAGGGCAATGAACATTATACGCCGCTGGAGTACTTAATGGTGTTTCTAGATGATAAGTTGTACGTTTATTATCTTATTCCAGAAATTTAATGCATGTTTTGAAACATGTTCACAACCCACAAAATTATCTCAAAGGTGAAAATAATACAGCAACTAGGGTTAAAAGGTTAGATACAATAAAACCTTGTTTAAAACTTTAAATAGTTGGTATTTATTTAAAATAAATAAATAAAGCAAAATCTAGCTTGTTATTTATCATATACTTTTAAGTTCTATTACGTTCTTTAAATTATCACTTAATCTGTTAAATGTTGATTTCATTTTTACAAAGATTAGATAGATGTACGTTAACATATCTTTAAATATGATAATGGATAAATACTTGGATGAATAAAATTCTGTCTTTAATCAATTTTAAAATATGAAAATTAAATTCATTATTATCATATACATGAATGGGGAAGAAAATAACTCATTTAAAAAATATAGAAGTCAAGTATGACTTGTTTATATATGACTTTTATAATAATTTATTAAAAAATTTCTATTTTATAAAATGCACTGATTTTTTTTTTATTAAAAGGGCATATTTTTTTTTTCTATTTACAAGTTATACTTATTATAATAGTTCTTAATAATCAAAATCCAAATCCAGATAATTTTAATTAAAATAAATTTTCCTTCTTTTTAAAGTTAGACTTATATATCTGATTAAAAAAAAGTATGTATAACCCGACCTAATATATATAAGTTAAAGCATAAATCAATAAGAGATTATCCAAGTTATTCTACATCAAATAGTTTATTTCTCATGAAAACCCATATTAATTGTAAAATACGAAATGGTAAAACCACTATTACTTAATATTTGTAGAATCATTCACAATTAATATCGTGGTTTGAAAATGGGACCTCAAACAGGAAAGACACATGAGTTATTGAGAGGAGACAAATACGGATCTCTTCTTCAAAAGTCCAGATTCAAACATGTTGAGATTTTATCCACAGGGAAAATTCACTCAAAAGCCTGAAACTTCATTTATTACTGCTGTATATATTATATTATAATATATATATATATATATTGATCAATCTGTTAGCTATAAGGTAACTTTTACAATACTGATAGAAACTAATTATAGTACAAACAGATGTATTAAGGTTGAAATTAAGAACACTGAAGTAGTCCTCATATATTAATGATGAATAAAGCCATCAGAAACTTGAAAGGGTCAAGATCTGTGTATTGTATATGCATGGATAGAGAATAGATTGACTTGATCATCATGATCTTGCATTCTGTAGTGGCATGATGCATGGATGAGGAGTGAAAAGAAGTATGGGTGATGATGAGTGATGGAAAGAAGCAAAGCCACCTCAAACTGTGTATACTTTGAAAAGATATTGATAATAAATTCCATAAATGAGAATTGAGAGACTTGGCACCCATACTAGGCCCACTTGCTTAGAATGTGCAACAGGTGCTCCTCATATGAGGCTACTGTGAGGGGTCAGAAAGCCTCCAAGTGTTTAACTTTCTAGAATCCTCCATTGCAACTTGGAACAAAACAAGCTGCAGCAGTTAGTTTTCATGGTTAACTTTTCAGCACGTATATATATTTTTTTTTCTGAGCTGATTTCAATACAATGAATGTCTAGAATAATAAAATCAGTGTTGATGACAGGGATAGAAGAATCAGTGCTGTTTAACTGTTGTTTTCAAGGTTAGTTAGGGCAACATTAATTGAAGGGTAAGACATGCATTAGCAGTAAGTGCTATTCAACCTGAGATCAATTATTAAAAGCTTCGACATTTCAACACAATATTACAATTACAGATAAGTTTAATATAAATAGTTAATGAGCATTAATATTTTATATTTAATAAGTGAGGGAGTATTATTTTGTGGTTCACCCAGATTAGACTTTTTGGAGTTGATCATCGCAGTACTGTGAGAAACATTAGTTCATGTTTCAATCCACTATAGAAAAAAATTCATAATTAGATAAAACAAATCTAAATAATTTTTTTATATGGAAAAAAATACTCCATGTTCAATGAGAAAAGTGGACCCTCTAATCTATTGTTATATTAAAAAAGTTATAGGAGATCGTGGGTAATAGTATTCATTAATTGGTTAGATTTGTTAGAATCTTTAGGTCACATATATAATATTATTTAAATTTGTTAGAATGATTTTTTTTTAATAGTTAAAGTAATATTATAATTTATATTTAGAATATCACATATTATTGTGCTTATATCATCATTCACATTATTTCCATAACAAACTCATGTACCTTTTTGGATTCTTTTTATCATTAATTAGATTATAAGTTAACTAAAGATTAATATATGATTGTGGTGTATATTTTGGATCCCCGTGGAAAGAAGTAAGTAATTAGCCACAATAATAATATATTATAAATTTTCTTCAAGATTGAGATTAAATTAAGTACTATAAAACATAATTAGGTTGAGTTTACCTACTACGACAAATTACACATTTAACATAGGGTAAAACATTTAGCATTAGTCAAGCCGATGCTAATATATATATATATATATATTTAATTTATTAAATCTGGCATTGATTTGTTTAACGACAATGAAAAAAAAAATCTTATTGTACAATAATATACCTCCATATTAAAAAATATGAATTTTAAAAAATTATAATGGATGAATAGATGAATGTGTATAAGGGAGATGAATGTGGATGAAAGAAATAACTATCAAGAACGAAGGCAAAGAGAAAAATGTGGATGAAGGAGAAGAGGAAAAGAATATGAATGAGGGAGATGAGGAAAAAAATATAGATAAATGTTTGTGGAAGAAGAACATTAGTGTAGATGAAAGAAATCAATGTGGAGAGAAGATATGAGTGTGAATGAAATATGAATGTCAAATGATTTATGAATGTGAATGAAGAGATGAGATTTATGTAGTAAGTGAGAGAAGAAAATTATAAATAAGGATATTTGTCATCTTTAAATCTTAGTCATTAGATTCGATATAATTTAAGGTTCATATTCAATATAAAAAATCCACACACATTGAAAATATATAACTTAACAATGATATGACCAACGCTAACTTAAATAAATATAAATATTAAAAACAAATAAGATTAATGTTTTATGGTAAATGGACGATAAATAAATAAAATATTAAAATTAAATAAGGTTAGTATCGATTAACTCGATTTATATTAATTTTATTTATTTGTTATATTTATTTTAATTGTTTTATAATTAATACTAACTTAAATAAATATAAATATTAAAAACAAGTTAAGTTAAGTTCGTAGCTAAATATTACTTATTTATTTTTAATATTTATTTTAACAAATATTATTAAATGATTAAATCGATGTTAGTCCAAATATTTATTTAAATAAAAAATTTAAAAAGGATTTTACGGTTTTTAGTTTTTTTAAATAATTATTTGTATCATATTAAAGTGTACTTAACAAACATTTATAGCGTTTCAATTTCATGAATAAAACCAATCCAATTTTTTATAAATTTATTAGGTTGGATTTAGTTCATTAAAAATTACTTCTTTCATCTCGGAATTGATGCAAGTTTAATTTTTTTTTAAGAAATAAATTGATTTAATATAAATTTAACTTTTGTAAGAAAAAAAAAATCAGACTACTTAGGTAAGTTTATACTATCGGCAAGCCAAATTTATTTCTAAAAACACTTCCCTTATAAGCAGGATGCAGGGAGGGAAACCATATAAACGTGATTTAAGGGTTAATTCCAACGTTAATTAGTATATTAACACATCTATTGCATTCCCTATAAATATATAAGATCGTAAAAGTTATTTTTCTAAGTTTAATTATGAACACATTTCCCTACGTCTCTAATTTTGTGATGCACCGATATTTTAATTTGGACCACATATTTGTGTTTGACACGTGTCCGTGTTCGATACTTTATAATACTTTATCGATATTTATAAGTGAGTAGTGAACTATCTAAATTATAAAGTTATAGTACGATACAAGAAAATCTTTGAATAATGACAAATTTTAGTGACAAAAAATAATTAGTCATTATATAATGACCAATTTAAGTACCACTTTAAAAACTAAAAATTATTTGCAACTAAAATGGTTAAAAAAAATTATAATTGGTCTCTAAATTGACAATTAAAATAATATTTATTATGAATTGGTTTTTAAATTAGTCACTAACATCAGCTACCAATATTTTGACTACTAAAATAATTGATCTCTACTCAGAAAATTTGTTTCTAACATATCTTTTGTTACTAGAATTGGTCATTGTTTGAAAGTTTTCTTATAGTGGTATTTTTACAATGACAATAATTTTTATTTTGTTATGTTGACAACTTTAGTATATAGTTTTAATTTGGATTCACACAATAACAATCATATATTTATTATGTTTTTAAGAATTATTGTACATTTTTCAATATTCATATATCGTGTATCTATCACGTATCGTATCCTATTATTTTTAAAACAAACGTATCGACGTGTCGGATACGTGTCGTATCCGATACATATATCGTATTCGTGCAGCATAGTTCTAATATCTTTAAATATATAATCTTTGGATTAAAAAAAACTTGATTACCAAAGTGGAGTCATTTTGTAATAAAAGGTTAATTAAGACAAAATGGATTTTATTCACACCCTAAGGTCTTTTCTTGGGAGGTTATAACTTATAAGTATATCAACGAGTAGATTCATGAATTTATAGAGAATTTATTACCAGCTATATCTAATGAAACTTATTTTCATAAAATAAATTTGAATCTATTCCTTTTGTCTGATGATATAATTCTATAGCAGCTTTAATATTTAGAAGACAAAATATGAGATAAGTTTGAACCAACCCCAACCAACACTCCAGTACAAATTAATTATTAAACTTGTTCATCACACCATGGATTTCTTGTACTCGCCATTGATTGAATATAAACTAAACCAGCAAGTAGGAACGCAGAGGAAGTTACAACAATACCATAAATGAAAAGAATTAAAGTACTTAAGAACTGTTTCATTATTTATTCCATTTTCATTATCAATAAAAGAAAAAAACAAAAGTAGGTTGTAATTCTCATGCTCAAATATTTCTAGAAACTGAATTTCTACGGATTTATAAAAAAAAAATAATTAACACAGGATGCAGGTCAAAATTCGGTTTCTTAAAAACTGGATTCTAACCTATTTTTAGAAGTATAGTATTTGTGTAACTATTATGCATATCTTGAGATAAAAATAAATAATGAATCTGTAGAAGAAAGAATTTTCCCTTTGTTAGTTTCATCCATATGAATGATGAAAGAAAATCCCAACACCGTAAAACAAATACATAATAAGAATGGTACAAGGAAATGAAAGAATTTCAATACTTAGAAACGAAAGTAGAGCCAGAACCTAAGGTTGAGTCCCAAAGGAATACAAATATGGTGAAACCTTGTGAAATGAGCATATGTTAGCATTGCAATTCGTTTTAATAGGAACAACTTACTACAATTAAGCATCCATATATCTAGTGCCTTCTAAAACCATTCATGTAAATAAGTTTGTTGACAATATAAAAAATATTCTGATCTTAAAGCGTATAGTTTATAAAATATCTGTAATCAAAATCAAATCAATTTTTTTTCTCTTTAAATTTTGGCTTAAATACTTTTTTGGTCCTCATTTTTGTAGTGTTTGTTGTGGATGGTCCTCATTTTGACAGAATATTTAAAATGATATTCATTTTTACCGAATGTTTAAAATGGTCCTCATTTTCGCAATTCATGTTTTATTTGGTCATTTTCTGTAACGTCGTTTAAATCATTAACGGAGCATTGTGTATAGGTGGCACGGTTTGTATTAGGGTGTGTTACGTGTACTGTACATATTGCTAATTAACGTTAGTTTTTCAATTTAGGAAAAATTTTGCAATTAGGAAAATTTCTTCATATTTAATTATTAACATCATTATTTCCCAAACTGCTGGGTGTGTGCTCCTAACAGCCTTCCACATGAGTATCTTTAAGCCTTTCACGTGAGTATCTTCAATTTTTGGTCAGATAATCTTTTTCTAAAATTTGCATACAGATGCCTCATGCAAAATATTAGCTGCAACTGCATTCCAATGATGAAATGACAAGTATTAGTTGTTCCATAATTGCAAAATTTCTCTTAAATTGAAAAATTAACGTTAATTAGTCATATGTACAGTACACGTAACACACCCTAATACAAACCGTGCCACATGTACAATGCTTCGTTAATGATTTAAACAGCGTTACAGAAAAGGACCAAATAAAACATGAATTGCGAAAATGAGGATCATTTTAAACATTCGGTCAAGATGAGGACCATTTAAAACATTCTGTCAAAATGAGGACCATCCGCAACAAACACTACGAAAATGATGACCAAAAAGGTATTTAAGACTTAAATTTTTTATCTACATTTTTTAACTAGTGAATCTAATTTGGATTTCATATTAAAAACAAATAACTAAAACAAAACTGAATTAAATTATTTATTATACTTTAGAGTTATTAAAAAACCGATATATATATATATATATATATATATATATATATATATTATATATGTGTTGGTTAAAATTGTTTCAGTATTTGAGTATATTGTGCTTATGGTTTTCAAAGCACGACCTTGTAGATTTTAACCATAAATTATGTCATTTATTTATAAAGATTAGATAAAAGTCGAAATTATAAATTTAACAATAATTAAATAAATAACTACAACACGATTATTCATTTGACAATTTTATATTTTTTATAAAAATGCTTAACAATTTTATAACAACAAAACAAAATGCAAATACCAATAAAAATTGAATCACAATTATGCAATTGAACTATATTTAAATTCAACAAAATTGGTGTATAAGGTAAGATTTGCACTTCATTTATATATTATAAAATTGTCTTATCTCTATAGTTTGATTTAATTCAAATTTTATATTGAATTAAATTAAATCAAATTGAATTATATTTAATTTCTACAAAACTAATTTATAAGGTGAAATTTGTACTCCACTCATATATTTTTCGTTGATGTTAGACTTTCAATACGTACGATATAAATATAAATAATAGGAAAATCATGAAAATCTTGAGATGTTGAAATATGAAATGCAAAAATTGAATGTCACTGCAAGCTTCAAAAGGAAAAAAAGGGCGTTATTGTACAAAGTGTGGAGTTGTAAAAAAAAAGTTACAAAATTACTAAAACCAGTGAGCTTTAAGATTTTTCTATTATATTTATTTTTATATTTACTGTTAATTAATGTTAAATGATATACTTTATAAAAAATTACTTAATTTAATTTTCATAAAATTTGATTATACATACACATAATTCAAAATTTTGAGGATCATTACACTCTAATCCTCAAGAAGTCTCGTACATAATAAAAATGTAATACAACTATCAATGTCAAATATATAACTCCATTATTAATGTGTGCGATGTTACTAAGAATTAAGATGGACATAGATTAAGTTATCCGTATATTTAGAATTTAACCAATTTTAAACTTAGATTAGGTCAGAATTTTTTTTAATCGAACCTAATTTCTTATAAGAAAATTATTTGATTAAAATAAGTTAAAATTAACTCACTCAAAAAGTATTTTAAGTTTAATATATATATATATATATATA